>ERZ825324.221-NODE-221-length-82078-cov-9.368372_pt1 | contig 82078 bp, 68 predicted proteins | sample MGYA00519859_ERZ825324 | MGnify/ENA primary metagenome ERZ825324 (study PRJEB31778, sample SAMEA3449198) | human gut metagenome | biome: human gut; feature: human-associated habitat; material: faeces | place: United Kingdom | collected 2010/2012 ...
GCGCTTCGTGGCCGTGCTGCTCGAACACACCGGCGGCAAGTTCCCGCTGTGGCTCTCGCCCGAACAGGTCGTGGTGCTTCCCATCTCGGAGAAGTTCAACGACTACGCCCGCAAGGTCTCGGAATACCTCAACGCCAACGACGTCCGCGCGGAGGTGGACGACCGCAACGAGAAGATCGGCCGCAAGATCCGCGACAACGAGCTCAAGCGCATCCCCTACCTGCTGATCGTCGGCGAGAAGGAGGAGGCCGAAGGGCTGGTTTCCGTCCGCGCGCAGGGCGAGGGAGACAAGGGTCAGATGACCACCGAAGCCTTCCGCGATTTCCTCACGGGACTCGTCCGGGAGGAGGTCGAGGCCAACAGGCTGAAAAAGAAATAAACCGATTCATCAACTAATACTTTTACAACTATCGCAGCACCGAAACCATTCCCGCCGAGGCCGTTCAACCCCGGGAATAACAGACCGAAACCGGACAACCGCTTCGGACGCAGATTGCCCGAAAAGGAGAATCCGCACCGCATCAACCAGCAGATCACCGCACCCGAGGTGCGCGTGGTGGGCGACAACGTGGAGCAGCCGCAGGTCATGCCGATCCGCGACGCCCTGCGTCTGGCGGACGAGATGGAGCTCGACCTGATCGAAATTTCGCCCAAGGCCGATCCCCCCGTCTGCCGCATCGCCGACTACCAGAAGTTCCTCTACCAGCAGAAGAAAAAGGCCAAGGAGCTGAAGGCCAACCAGGTGAAAGTGACCGTCAAGGAGATCCGGTTCGGACCCCAGACCGACGACCACGACTACAACTTCAAGCTCAAGCACGCCATGAACTTCCTCAAGGAGGGTTCGAAGGTGAAGGCCTACGTCTTCTTCCGCGGCCGCTCGATCGTCTTCAAGGAGCAGGGCGAAATCCTGCTGCTGCGCTTCGCCACCGACCTCGAGGAGGTGGCCAAGGTGGAGATGATGCCCAAGCTCGACGGCAAGAAGATGAACATGATGCTGGCTCCCAAGAGCAAGAAGTAAGGATTCCCGGCAGCGGGCGCGGCACGCGGCAGAACCGCGCGCCGTACCGCACAAGGGCCTGTACGACGCACGGAAACGGCGGCTACGGAACGGAACGATCCGGACCGCAGCCGCCGTTTCGCTTTCCGCCGATGCAGGCCCGGACCGAATTTCCGAAACCTGCCCCTGCGGCAGGGCCTCTGCCGGAACGGCGGAACGTCCCGCCCGCCGCGGCTCCGCAGCCGATATCCTTCCCCGCGGATGCAAAACCCGGCGGCAGGACTTGGTCGTGCGCCCGGTTTGCACTATCTTTGCACTCGATGATTCCCTCCGACGACATATTCCGTATCGCGGACGACGCGGCTTTCGAACGGGCAGCCCTGGCGCTGTTCCGGCGGCAGGCCGCGGAGTGCGCCCCCTACCGCGAGTACCTCGCGCTCATCGGTGCGGACCCCGCCCGGGTGCGGCGCGCCACGGAGATTCCCTGCCTGCCGATCGGGCTTTTCAAAACGCACGAGATCTACTGCGGCGACGCGGAGCCCGAAGCCGTCTTCACGTCGAGCGCCACGACGGGCATGACCTCCTCGCGCCACCCGATGCGGTCGCTGGCGCTCTACGAGGAGACGTTCCGCCGCGCATTCCGCACCTTCTACGGCGACCCGGCCCGGTGGAGCCTCTACGCCCTGCTGCCCAACTACCTGCGCCGCAAAGGCTCGTCGCTGATCTACATGGCCGACCGCCTGATCGGCGACTGCGGTTCGGGCGGCTTCTACCTCGACGACTACGACGCGCTGCTGGCGGCGATGCGCGCGGACCCGAAGCCGAAGATCCTGCTGGGAGTGAGCTATGCGCTTTGGGACCTCGCGGAGCGTTACGCCCCGAAGCTGGAGAATACGGTCGTAATGGAGACGGGCGGCATGAAGGGCTACCGCGAAGAGATTCCCAAAGAGGAGTTCCACCGGATCCTCTGCCGGGCATTCGGCGTCGGGGCGATCCACTCGGAATACGGCATGGCGGAGCTGACTTCGCAGGCCTACTCCGCAGGCGGCAACCGCTTCCGCTGCCCGGCCTGGATGCGCGTGACGGCGCGCGACGTCAATGACCCGTTCTGCACGCTTCCGGCAGGCGCACGCGGCGGACTGAACATCACGGACCTGGCGAACCGCTGGTCGTGCGCCTTCATCCAGACCGAGGACGTCGGACATGTCGGAGCCGACGGCTCGTTCGTCGTCGAGGGGCGCATCGACCGCGCGGACATCCGGGGCTGCAACCTGCTGGTGCAGGAATAACCGAACAACCGAACCAACGCATGAAAACCGTAGCTTTCGTACCGATCCGGCTCAACAGCCAGCGCGTCGCGGGCAAGAACCTGCGCCTGCTGGGCGGCGAGCCGCTCATGTGCCACATCCTCCGGACGCTGACCCGCACGGAGGGCATCGACGAAGTGTGGGTTTACTGCAGCGACGAGAGCATCCGTCCGCTGCTGCCCGAGGGCGTCCGCTTCCGGCGGCGCAGCGAGGAGCTGGACCGCGACACCACGCTGGGCCGCGAGATCTACGACAGCTTCACCTCCGAGGTCGATGCCGACCTTTACGTGCTCGCGCACGCCACCTCGCCCTTCATCCGCGCGGAGACCGTCGCCGCGGCGCTCGGCAAGGTCCGCTCGGGAGCGTACGACTCGGCCTTCAGCGCCGAACGGATCCAGACCTTCGCCTGGTACGGGGGCCGGCCGCTGAACTACTCGCCCGACGCGATTCCCCGCACGCAGACGATCGAACCGATCTACATCGAGACCAGCGCCTTCTTCATCTTCCCGCGCGCGTTATGGCGCGAACGCCACCGCCGCATCGGCGACCGACCCTACATGGCCGTCGTGGACCGGATCGAGGGCATGGACATCGACTATCCCGAGGATTTCACGATGGCCGAGATCATCGCCGCCAGCCGGACCCTGCCCCGGTAGCGGCCAAAGAGGCCTTCCGACGAGTCGGAGCCTTACGAATCGCCCCCGTCGGAGATCGCTCCGACGGGGGCGATTTTCGTTCGCGGAAACATCTCGGGCGGCTTTTCCCCGCATCCGCCCGCCGTCCCGCAACGGCCGGCATCACTCCGCGGCCCGTTCGTAGGCGTCGATCATCGACCCCCGGGTGCAGTTCACGATCCGCGCCCCGAGCGAGGCGGCGTAGTCGCGCAGCACCTCGTGGCCGCGGAACAGTTCGGCCACCTCGGCCAGATACGACGCCATCGTATAGGGTACGGGCGGAACCTTCCGGAGAACCGGCTGCGACGCCGCGGGCGCTCCCGCATCGTAATAGTGCCGGTCGGCACGGCAAAGACGGTTCCGGCCGTCCACGCACAGCCCTTCGAGCAGCGTATGGTCCACGCCGTACAGCTCCACGCGCCTGTACCCCAGCAACAGCGCGACATACTCCCCGACCTGCACCACCGTCCCGAAATTGGCGCTTCCCAGCCCGCGGCGGAAGAGCCAGAACTCCACGCTGCGGAATCCGCGGTACATGTAGGTATGGAACGGCACGATGCGGATGAGCGGATTGGGCAGCACGGCCCGATAGTCGAACCGCTCGGGGTTGTAATACTGCACGTAGAGCGTCATCGGCCAGGAGACCCGCCCGTTCATCTCCCGGTAAAGCCCGGCCACACGGTCGCGGAAGGCACTCTCGCGGAAGAACATCGGGTCCGAAAGCACGTAGTAGGCCGGACGCAGGAGGGTGAAACGCTCGTCGAGCGCGAAAAAATTGACCGCCATGAAGTCGCGGTCCCCGGTCCGCTCCAGCAGGCCGGGCAATTCGCGGGCGAGCGACGGGCCGTTGCCCAGAACGGCCATCGTCTCCCGCGGCCGTCCGGTCTGGACGCCGCCCGGAACGCCGCCGGAATCCTCCGCGGCCGGACCGCCGCCCTTCGCGCTCCCGGACCGACCCGGCCTGACCTGCCCGGCGTCCGCCCCGGGCGTCCGTCCCGCCCGCCCGACGTAGTTGCGGAAATCCTCCTTCACGGCCATCACGGCAAAATACAGCACCGTGTCGAACGTATTGCGGATCAGACGGATTATCTTCTCGGAAAGGGTCATGCGCGCGTTTTATTTGCAAAAATAGCAAAAGATCGGTATCTTCGCAATAAAACCGCCCAACACATGCCGGAACCCCTCATCTCGGTGGTCATCCCCCTCTACGACAAGGAGCGCGAAATCGAAGCGGCCCTGCGTTCCGTGCTCGCGCAGACACGCCTTCCGGCCGAAATCATCGTCGTGGACGACGGTTCGACGGACCGCGGCGCCGAGCGGGCCGAAGCGGTCGGATCGCCGCTCGTACGTCTCGTCCGGCAGTCCAACGCGGGGGTTTCCGCCGCCCGGAACCGCGGCATCGCCGAGGCACGGGGCGAATACGTCGCCCTGCTCGACGCCGACGACGCGTGGCGCCCGGGATTCCTCGAAGAAATCGCCGCCATGATCCGCGAATTTCCCGGCTGCGGAATGTACTGCACGGCCTTCGACATCCTAAGCCGCGACGGCCTGTTCCCGGCGCCGACACTCCGGACGCGGGGCGTCGTGGAGAATTTCTTCCGCGACTCGGCCCACCGCTACATCGCCATCCCCTCGGCCGTGTGCATCCCCAAAGCGGTGTTCGGCGCCGTAGGCGGCTTTCCCGAGGGCATGAAGATCGCCGAGGACCTCCACATGTGGATCCGGATCGCCTCGCGCTATCCGGTCTGCTTCTCGCCCGAACGGCTGGCATGCTACTCGAAGGTGGCGTCGAACCGCTCCGCGGCCGGCTACACCCCCGAACGGACCCGCCATTCGTTCGAGGAGCTGTACGACCCTTCGGCTCCCGCCGAGAAACGCGAATTCATCGCCCGCGCCGCGCTGGGCAAGGCGCTGATCCTCTCGGCCAAGGGCGATACGGAGGCCGCGGCGCGCGCCGCACGCGCGTTCTCCTACACGAAAACCTACCGCCGCACGCTGCGCAAAGTGCAGGTGCTGAACGCCCTGCCCGTCGCATGGCGGAGCCCCTTACTCGGACTCTACGACGCGCTGGCCTGGCGGCTGGCCCGCCGGGGTCTCTGAGCGGTCCCGGCACGCCGCCGCGAGGATGCGCCCCGCCGCCCGGCGGACAGGACTACTCCAACGCCGTATAGACGACCATCGACCCGGGATCTATGCGGATCCGGTCGCCGGAACGCAGCGCAATCCGCTCATCCACAGGAAGCAGGCGTTCTTCATCCAGCTTCAGTCCTCCTTCGGCATAGAGATAACGATCCAGGCCGGCCAGCGACGAATCCGCCCCTTCCAGAGTCAGCTCGACGGCCCGGTCCCGATTCGTATTGACGATCGCCAACGTAGGCTTGCCGTCAGAACGTCCCCACATGGTCCGAACCCCCGGCACACCGCGAACCGTGCTCTCCAGAATCTGCGATCCGGCCGGGAAATAACGGCTCAACAGTGCAACGGCATAATACCACGGACGAATCCGCTCTGCGGATGCTCCGTAACGCTCCTCGCCGAGAATATTCCAAAAGCCCCATATCTTGAGTCGGCCGGGTTCATTGACATGCATGGCATCGTCGAGCATCCAGACGATGCAGCCCGAATAGCCATTGGCCGCCGTCTGCATGATCGCATCGGCCATATCCGTTCCGTACATGTGATCGAAGACCGACATCTGCGAATCGGCAGGCGAAGCATACGGGCATCGCGCCGCACGGCGCTCGTTCTCGGCAGCGTAAGCCGCATCGCGTTCGTCGATAAACTTGATGCCGATCTCACCCATGATCATCCGGCGCTCCGCCGGAGCCGCCGCCCGATAGGCCGCAATCATTTCACCGTATTCGCCGGCGTTGATTTCCGCCTTGGAAGGATAGGTATGTATATCGTACAGGCCGACGGCATCGCCCAGCTCATCAGCCGTCCGGCTCACCCAATGCGTCTCGGCCGTCGTCCAGACCGCCGCGTCGGGGCCGACCAACGTCACCCGATCGCCCAACCCGCATCGCCGGAGCGAAGCGTGCATCGCCCGGGCCGCCCGGACCCACAGATCGCAGTCGCCCTGCGTGGAGGACCAGGACCCGTTGGGTTCATTTACCATATTGAAATAGCGGATGCAGGTATAACCGCAATCCTCCAGCAAATAGCGGACCAGCTTCGCACTCTGCTCCATGCGGTTCTCGTCCACCGTCTTCGCCGCCACATCCACGAAGCCGCCGCCCCAATCACCGAAGACCACCGGGATGGAGCGCCCCGTACAATAACCCAAAATCATGTGCAGGTCCTCCATGTCCGACGCGGGATCAAACCTGCCATCGGTCAGATACGAGCCAATACTCACCATAACGCGGATGATCCGCGGCGAAAGGTAATCGAGGCGTTTTTCCAGCCGAATCCGGTCCGCGGCCGAAAGACGGCCGCCGTCGCCGTGGACGTCATAGGGATCCCATTGCACCCCGCACCCCATATAAGCGTCGTCGAGAATCCGGCTGCCAAGTATCAGCGTGCCTTGCCGGACCGGAACGGAAGGCCGCGGCGACGGAGAAGCACCGGAATTCGCACATGTCGCAGGCAGCGACAGCAAAACGGACAGCCACCACAGCCGACAAAAACAAAGGTTCATCGCATTTTCCATACTATCGGAATTTCAGAGCGCCTTCGAATTTAGGAAATGAACCTCAGTCCCGAATAATATTATTCCGCCGAAAACCGATCTTCTTCGGACCCCCTGTTCCGAAGAGGGACCGACGAGAATAAAAAAGTACTATCTTCTGTCGGAATATCATATTTCTTATCTCGTCCAAACAGCTACCTTTGTCTGAAAATCAATCCGCATTATGAACCGTTTGCCCGCATTCGCCGCCTTGGCGCTGTTCGGCCTCGGCGGTTGCTCCTCCGGAGCGAACACGGCCGAATTCGCCCGCGTCGAAAACGCCCGATTCGTCATCCCCTACGCCTCCTCCTATTTCGTGGGGGCAAATTTCTGGTACGGAGCCCTGCTGGCCGCCGAAGGCCCCAATGCGGACCGCGACCGCCTGTGCCGGGAACTCGACCGGATGAAACGGTCCGGTATCACGAACCTCCGGATCCTGGTAGGATCCGAAGGCAGCGAAGGCGTCGTTTCGAAAGTCGAGCCCATCCTGCAAACCGCACCGGGCATTTACAACGAAAAAGCGCTCGACGGTTTGGATTTCCTACTGGCCGAACTCGGGAAACGGCGGATGTACGCCGTACTTTACCTGACCAACTCATGGGAGTGGAGCGGCGGCTATTCACAATACCTCGAATGGAGCGGCTGCGGCACCTATCCCGTTCCGGGACGCGACGGCTGGGAAACCTTCCTCGAATACGTGTCCCAATACCATCAAAGAGAACTGACAGACAGATGCAAGCAACTTTTCTTCGATCACGTGCGCCGCATCGTAACCCGCACGAACCGCTATACGGGCCGGCCCTACGCCGAGGATCCGGCCATCTTCTCGTGGCAGATCGCCAACGAACCCCGCGCCTTCACGGAAGACAACAAAGAGCGCTTCTTCGAATGGATCGAAGCCACGGCACGGCTGTTGAAAGAGTTGGACCCCAACCACATGGTCTCGACAGGCAGCGAAGGCGCAAACGGCTGCGAAGGCGATCTGGGACTTTGGGAGCGTATCCATGCCATTCCCGAAATAGATTATGCCAACATCCATATCTGGCCCTATAACTGGGGATGGATCCAGCGCGAAAGCGTCGCCGGGGCATGCGATACGGCCTGCCGCAATGCACTCGACTACATCGACCGCCACGCCGCCGTGGCACAGCGTCTGGGCAAACCGCTGGTTATCGAGGAATTCGGCTATCCCCGCGACGGATTCAGCTTCGCCCCCGGCTCTCCGACCCTTTCCCGCGACCGTTTCTATCGCACGATCTTCTCCCGCCTGCTGCGCGACGCCGCGAGGGGAGGAATCATCGCCGGTTGCAACTTCTGGGGCTGGGGCGGCTACGCAAAACCGGCGCATCTGCGCTGGCAACGGGGAGACGACTATTGCGGCGACCCGGCACAGGAGGAGCAGGGGCTCAACTCGGTCTTCGCATCCGATACGACAACGTTGCGCGAGATCGCGCAGGCAAACCGCACATTGCAGCTTCACGCCGCTTCATCGGCATGCGGCGGCGGAAACCGGAATCCTGCGGAAGTACTCCGCACGCTGCGCGCCGCAGCCGCTTCGGGGCGCTTCTTTTTCGGTCAGCAGGACTACCCCTTCTACGGCGTATCCTGGTCTTACGAGCCGGAACGCAGCGACGTGAGCGATGTCTGCGGCGACCGTCCGGCCGTACTGGGTTGCGACCTGGGCGAACTGGAGCTGGCAAAGGGACGCAATCTTGACGGCGTGCCCTTCGAAACGATGCGGCGCATGATCGTCGATCACCACCGGCACGAAGGGCTGGTCACGCTGAGCTGGCATCCGCGGAATCCGCTGACCGGAGGCGATGCGTGGGATGTCTCACAACGGAATGTCGTGCACGAAGTGCTGCCGGGCGGAAGCTGTCACGACCGCTTTATGGGATGGCTCGACGATGTCGCGGCATTCATCACCTCGCTCCGCACGGCAGAAGGCGAAACCATTCCGGTCCTTTTCCGGCCCTGGCACGAGCACACCGGAAGCTGGTTCTGGTGGGGAGAGGATCTATGCACTTCCGACGAGTACAAGGAGTTGTGGCGAATGACCGTGGATCGGCTCCGTATGCGGGGAGCGCAAATCGTGACCGTCTATTCGCCGAATCCCTGTATGTCCTCCTCAGAATACCTCGAACGCTGGCCCGGCGACGCATGGGTCGATGTACTCGGCCTGGATGCCTACGACGGAGACGGTTCGGAGCGTTTCGTCTCCGGCCTGAACCGGTCGCTGGCCGTGATGGACTCCCTTTCGCGGGATACGGGTAAGCCCTACGCGGTGTCGGAAACAGGGCGCGAGGGGATTCCTGAAGCAAAATGGTGGAGCGGCAGTCTGCTACGCGGCATCGGAACATACACCCCGTCCTATGTCTTGGTATGGCGCAATGCTCCGGACGATGCAAAACCCGGCCATTTCTATGCGCCCTGGCCCGGACAAGCCTCCGAGGAGGATTTCCTGCGCTTTCACGCCGACGCCCGGACTCTCTTTCTCCGGGACGGACTCCCTGCGGAGGAGAGCAGGTGAGCCGGCGCACTCCCGACAACGATGATTCAGAAGACAACTCATAACGAAACCGAAAACGCAACAAGATCGACATGGAATCGTTTCAGAAACGCATAGCCGAGCTGGAAGCCGGCTACGAAGCCCTCGTTACCCGTCCCAATGTACCCGATCCGGCCTATAACGGCATCTATACCCGCTACCGTTATCCGATCCTGACAGCCGCTCACGCGCCGCTCTTCTGGCGCTATGACCTCGACCCGCGGAGCAATCCCTACTGCATGGAACGGATCGGCGTCAATGCCGTGATGAACTCCGGCGCCATCAAGTTCAACGGCCGCTATCTGATCATGGCACGAGTGGAGGGCGCCGACCGCAAATCGTTTTTCGCCGTGGCCGAATCGCCGAACGGCATCGACAACTTCCGTTTCTGGGACTACCCCGTGACGATGCCCGAGTACGGCGAACCGGCGACCAATGTTTACGACATGCGTCTGACGGCTCACGAAGACGGCTGGATCTACGGTGTTTTCTGCGTCGAGCGCAAGGACCCCGCAGCCCGTCCGGGCGATCTCTCGTCGGCCGTGGCTTCGGCCGGCATAGCCCGTACGAAAGACCTCGTGAACTGGGAACGCCTGCCGGACCTGAAAAGCCGCCACCAACAGCGCAACGCGGTGCTGCACCCCGAATTCATCGACGGCAAGTACGCGTTCTATACCCGTCCGCAGGAGGGTTTCATCGAGGCCGGCAACGGCGGCGGAATCGGCTGGGCGCTCATCGACGACATTACGCATGCCGAGGTACGCGAGGAGCGTATCATCAACTGCCGCTACTACCACACCATCAAGGAGGTCAAGAACGGCGAAGGCCCTCATCCGATCCGAACACCGCAGGGATGGCTGCACCTGGCTCACGGCGTCCGGGGGTGTGCCGCAGGCCTGCGCTACGTACTCTATCTTTACATGACCGAACTGGAACGTCCCTGGATACCGATCGCCGAGCCGGGCGGTCTGCTGATGGGTCCGGCAGGAGAAGAGCGGGTGGGCGACGTTTCGAACGTGCTCTTTTCGAACGGATGGATTGCCGATCCCGACGGGCGCGTGTTCATCTACTACGCCTCGAGCGACACCCGCATGCACGTGGCCACCTCGACCGTCGATCGGCTGGTGGACTACTGCCTGCACACGCCGGCCGACGGACTGACTACGGGCCACAGCGTCGAAACGCTCAAAAAGCTGATCGGCAAAAACCTCAAACGCTGACGATATGGCTGCCCCGCTTTCCGAAAAGATCGGCTACGGACTCGGTGACATGTCATCGAGCATGTTCTGGAAGATTTTCTCCTACTACCTGCCCTTTTTCTATTCGAACATTTTCGGCCTGTCGCTCGAGCATGCCGCCATGATGCTGCTCATCACGAAACTGGCCGATGCGGTCATCGACCCGGTCATGGGGATCGTTTGCGACCGCACTACCTCGCGTTGGGGACGTTATCGCCCCTATCTGCTCTGGATCGCCATGCCGTTCGCGGCCGCGGGTGTGCTGACCTTCACGACGCCCGATTTAGGTTATACGGGCAAACTGATATGGGCCTATGCGACCTACATGCTGATGATGATCGTTTACACGGCCATCAACGTCCCCTATGGCGCCATGCTCGGCGTAGTGACCGCCGACTCCCAGGAGCGTACGGTCTTCTCCTCCTACCGCATGTTCTTCGCCTACGGCGGATCTTTTCTGGCTTTGGCCCTCTTCGAGCCCCTCTGCACGCTCTTCACCCCGCCGTTCGTCGGGACCGACGGTGCGGCGAGGATCGCAGCCGAAGCCCGGGGCTGGCAAACGGCCACGGCCGTCATCGGAGTGCTCTGCGCCGTGCTCTTCTTCCTTTGCTTCCGCATGACGCGGGAGCGCGTGAAGGCCTCCTCCGAGACGAAAAGCACGCATCACAGCGTAGCCGGCGACATTCGTTCGCTGATGACCAACGGCCCGTGGTGGATACTGCTCGGCGTGGCCATCTGCGTACTGCTTTTCAATTCGATACGCGGCGGCGTGGCGGCCTACTATTTCAAGGACTATCTGGGCGAGGACAATTCGCTCGGCGGCAACCTGCTGCTCTCATGCGGCGCTTTCCTGGCCATCGGCGAGGTCGCCAACATGCTGGGCGTGACTCTCGCGTCGCCCGTCGCCCGCCGTATCGGGAAGAAGCAGACCTACATGCTGGCGCTCATCGGCTCAGGGGTCCTGAGCGTCGTATTCTTCCACATGCCCCTCTCGGTGGCGGGCTGCTGGGCAATCGTCGTACTGCAAGTGCTCATTTCAGCCTTCGCGGGGATGACCTTCCCGCTGCTGTGGAGCATGTTCGCCGACGTGGCCGACTACTCCGAACTGAAACACGGGCACAGTTCAACAGGACTGATCTTTTCCTCATCGTCAATGGCCCAAAAGTTCGGCGGTGCATTTGGCAGCGCCCTCATCCTTTGGCTGCTGGCGGCCTACGGATACAATACGGAGGCCGATGCCGTGCAGTCCGGGCAGACGCTCTTCGGACTGCGACTGCTCATGAGTTATCTGCCCGCCGCAGGGTGTGCGCTGGCCTCCCTGCTGCTGGTCTTTTATCCACTGACCGACCGCCGCATGAAGCATATTGCCGGCGAGCTGTCGATACGCAGAAAAACCGAGGATCATGAATGACTTACTGAAAACCTTCCGGCAGGAACTGCTCGATGAGTTAGAGCACGATATTCTGCCCTTTTGGACCGAACGGGTGATGGCTCCCGCCGAACGCCGTTTCTACGGACGCATAGCCGGCGACGGCACGCTCTATCCCGACGCCGATCAGAGCGCCGTACTTTACGGCCGCCTGATATGGACCTTCTCGGCCGCCTATCGGATGACGGGACGCCGGGAGCTGCTCCTGCCAGCGACCTGCGCGCGCAACTACCTCCTCGACCACTTCATCGACCCGGAATTCGGCGGAGTCTATTGGTCGGTACGTGCCGACGGCACGCCGGCCGATACGCGCAAGCAATTCTATGCGTTGGGATTCGCCATTTACGGATTGAGCGAATACGCACGCGCGACGGATGACGAGCGTGCGGCGAAGGAGGCATGGCGGCTCTTCGAAACCATTGAGGCCCATTCGTTCGATCTGCAGAACGACGGCTACCTCGAGGCGGCGGCCCGCGACTGGTCCCCCCTGGAGGATGTCCGCCTGAGCGACAAGGACGCCAACGAGCACAAAACGATGAACACGCATCTGCATATCCTCGAAGGGTATGCCAATCTGCTGCGGCTTTACCCCTCGGAGGAGCGGCTGCGCAGTCAGACACGTCATCTGCTCGAACTCTTCTTCACGCGCATCGTGACTCCGGACGGGCATCTCGGGCTCTTTTTCGACGAAACATGGCACGACCGCCATCCGGGCGACATATCGTTCGGTCACGACATCGAAGCATCGTGGCTCCTTTTCCGAACGGCTCAAACACTGGGCGACGACGAACTGCTCGGACGCGCGCGGAGTTGCTGCGCACGGATCGCCGAAGCGGCACTCGAAGGCTACCGGCCCGACGGCAGCATGATCTACGAACGTCATGCCGACGGCTCGATCGACGGCGAGCGCCATTGGTGGGTGCAGGCCGAAACGGTCATCGGGCTCTATTACCTCTACCGTTACTTCGGGCGGGCCGAAGCGATCGAAGACTCGATGCGAACATGGAAATACGTCCGAACGCACCTGATCGACCGTGAAGGCGGCGAATGGTGGTGGAGCATTCTTCCGGACGGTACGGTCAATCGGCGCAACGACAAGGCCGGATTTTGGAAATGCCCCTACCACAACGCACGTATGTGCATGGAGGTCACAACTCTCATCGAAAGGGAGGACGGCCGTCCGCCGCACCGGGCGACGCCGATCGGATGAAACGCACGAAAGGGACGCCCGCAGGATAGGGACCGCACGATCACCGGGAAAACGCGAGCCGAGGGGATGATCTCCCCTCGGCTCGCGTTTTCCCGCCGGCATGTCTGATCCAGCGCCTGTTCGGTTCCGGCCCGGCAGGAGCCGATCCCGCGGTCACCGGGACGCAAAGGCCTTACAGGGACAACAGCGTTTTCCTATCGAAATTGTATCCTTCAGCCGAGAAGACCGTATCATCCGCAGCCGGGAATTCGGCCTCCACGATCCGCCTTTCGCCGGGCAGCAGGTGGATGTATCCTTCCGAGATATAAGCCGGCAGCACAGCCTCTCCGCTCTCCGCCTTCCGGATATTGAACTTGACGGCGACGGCCGTAGTCGAAGCCGTATTGGCCACCTCGACCCGTACGCAACGGCTGCCGGCCTCGTCATGCGATTCGAGCAGCCGGGCTTTCAGCTCCGGAGCCGCCACTCCGTTCAACGCGGTGAAATTCCGGTCCGCGCTGCGCAAGTAGTCATTGACCGATACCCGTTTCCCCTCGACAAAGAGCTCCAGACGCAGCAGATGGCACGGATCGCCCGGAAGCGGCTGCAAAACGGTAACCGGCGTCACACCGTTGGCAGCGATCACGGCGACGTTTTCCGACAGTCCGTCCAGCCGCTTCCCGTCGAACGTATATCTCGAGACCACGACCCGCGCCCGGCGACAGTCGTTGCGCGTGGTATTGACCACCAAGACCTGTCCATCGTGAGGATTGGCCTGCACGTGAAGCTTCTCGCAAGCCTTACGGCAACCATAGAACGAACCGTGGGTCTCGAAATCCCACGAATAGGTCTGCCACTCGAGGCTCGGCCAGGCCGGATGGCTCATCCACAGCAGGACACCCGACGCGGAATTCCACATGCGGCTGTTCCACGCCTCGAGCATCGCCCGGTGACTGTCGTAGTTGATCAACTGGGCCTTGCGGCAGAAATCGTCGAGCGATTCGGCTTTACCGTACAGATCGTCCACGGCCTGACAGTACTCCGGCAATCCGAAATGCAAATCGTGATAATACCATGTATCGCTGATAGGCCACCGTTCCGATTCGGGAATAAACTTGCGCATCGACTCGGCCGTAGGAACCGACGGCGATCCCAGTTCGGTCGTGAATCCGCAGGCCTGGACGGCGAAGTACTCCTTCTCGTCGATATAATGCCACGGACCGCTTGTGCGGAGATTCATATAACGCGAATTGGGGCTGTAAAAGCGAGTCCCGTCCTCCCCGGCAATCAACCGCTCGAGTCTCGGCGCCATCGTCGGGGTAGCGTAACCTTCATTGCGCGGGCACCAGACCGCAATCGAGGGGTGGTTACGGAAGCGCTTAACGGTCTGCCGGGCATTCTCGATGAAAAGGTCCTCGTCATTGACGTTCAGATTGCTGCCCTCGGTCGAGATCCAGAAGTCGTTCCACACCAGCATGCCGTACTCGTCGCACAGCGTATAGAAGATCTCCTCCGTCGATTCGCCGGTCCAGTTGCGCACCATGTTGAAACCCTCTTCGCGGTGCAGCCGGAAAGCCGGTTCGAGCCGTTCCCGCGACACCCGCTTCATGCCGTCGTCCATGCCCCAGTTGCCGCCGCGGCAGAAGATCCGCACTCCGTTGCAGCGGAGTACCAGATAGGGCGACGTCGCATCCTTCCCGATACGTCGCAGACGAGAGACATCAACCCCCTCGCGGAGGGCCGGAACCACGACATCCTGCTGCACGACACGCCGATGAAACGTATCGAACAACGGTTCACCATCGCGTACGTCGTTCGTGGGCTGAAACTCGAAACAAATCTCTTCGCCCCGGGGCGTATCGGCCGTCAGTTCGTAGGAAAACTCCCGGACGCCGAAGCGAACCCGCCGGACGTCGGACTCCGCGCCGCCGCACTTCACCCGCAGATCGAGATCGTACATCGCCTGATCGCCATAACCGTTCGGCCACCACAACCGCGGATTTTCCAGATGCAGTCCCGGAATCTCAGCGGGCGAGACGCTCACCGTGCGGGACTCGCCGGCCGCCAGTTCGACCGGATACTCGAATTCGGTCACGCCGTCGATCCGGCCACACAGCACGACATGCCGCCCGACGGCGGCATGGTTGGTCATCTCCATGCGGACCGTCACGTCGGCCGACGACGTGTCGGGCAGAGGCAGGTCGGTCACCACCTGCGGGTAGGCCAACGTAACGTCGCCCGTATATGCGAGGGTCACGTCCTGCCAGATGCCGATGTTGCGGTCGCGGATGCCGGGAATCCAGTCCCACCCCTCAGAACTGATAAAGGTAGGACCGTCCAGACACAACTGCCCGCCGTTGGGGCCCCGCCCGGCGGCTTTCGACTGCTCGTGCGGAATGCCCGGATTATAGGGCGGATAGATCTTCACGGCCAACACGTTATGGTCGGAGAAACATTCCGTCACGTCGAACAGTCCTTCGACGAAGGCTCCGCGGATATCGCCGAGTTTCCGGCCGTTGAGCCATACGTCCGCCCGATAGTTAATGCCTTCGAAATTCAGCCACACACGACGCCCGGCGACATCGGCAGGCTTGTCGAAACGGATCCGATACCACCACTCCGTGCGACAGAGGCTTTCGGGAATGGCCATGTTGTTCAGCCCGTAGTAAGGATCGGGATAGACGCCGGCATCGACCAGTGTGGTCAGCACCGTTCCCGGCACCACCGCATTATACCACCCGGAAGTATCGTATGCAGGGCTGAAGAGCGGGCCTCCCCCGGCCACGACCCGATCGGCATCGGTCATTTCCCAACCGCCGGCCAATGTCCAGGTGGCGTCATCCGACTTTTCGAGACGCACTTCAACAGGCCGCTTGGCTTTGGGAACCGCCTGTTGGGGCGGCGTCTCGGATTTCGGAAGCTCCGACTCGGGTTGCGGAACGACCAGTCCGAAATTGGTAGGAGGCAACGGCTGCGCCGTCTTCTGCGCCTCCGCATCCTCGGCAAAGGACAGCAACGACAGGGAAAGCATGGCAAGTCCGATGTTCAAACGCATGACTTATTGTTTTTCAGGAGTAAATACATAAATCCGTTCGCCGTAAGGCTCTATCTCGATATCATCGACCCGCAGTTCGCCGGAACGGCCCCCAACGGGATCCATCCACGCGTATTTCTGCGGATCGAGGCATTCGACCGCATAAACGCCGCCGATGTCCGCCCCGACCGTCAGCTCGGCACCCTCGATCCGCCTGTCCGAGTTGTTGTACAGATAGACGAAAAGCGTCCGGTCGCATTTGACGCTCATGGCTTCGAGCGGCGTGCAGTCGGCCTTCACCGTCTCAAAGGCTCCGTTGCCGGCAGCCAGCATCCGGTCCGAAATTTCACGCACACCCCGGAAATAGGTCATCATGCCACGGTTCTCGAAATACTCCCACCACCAGCTCATCGGAGTGACAGGCGTCGGCGAAAAGAGCCCGTACCAGAGTCCGCGCCGAAAATCACGATCCATGTCATCGGCGAAATCGTCGAAATTCAGCGACCAATCCCACTCGTAGCCGAACTCTCCGATGACGTAGGGCTTTCCGAAACGCTCCTCATAGTCGCGGATGGTCGAAGGGATGATCGCCGTATTGCGGTAGATATGCTTCTGATTGATATCCAACGAGGGCCCTTCGTTCAACCCGGCCAGATCACGATGCGAAATCGAGGTCGTGACGGGATGTCCGAACGGATCGATCTCCTTCAGGTATTTGCCCATGCGGGCGTGCCACGCCACAATCTCTTCGGCAGGAATCGACCCGCCCGGATTTCGGTGTTGTATGTTGTCGATCTCGTTGAAGAACTCCCACATGCCAATTGCCGGACTGTATCCCCAACGGGCTACGATGTAACGCAACCGGTTCATGTAGCGCCGCGCCTGCGGCTCTCCGTTGAAGAACTCCCGGTCAGCAGGCACGGCCCCCTGGCCCATGCAGAGCATAACGTGGATACCCAACCGCTCGCACAAATCCACAAAACAGTCCAAGCGCTCCACGGCGCTCGGATTATAATATTCGTCGGAGGGCGTATAGCGCAAATTGTTAAAATGGTCGTGCTGATCGATCGGGAAATTGAACGAACACATCCATACGCGGATGAAATTGCCTCCGTTTTCGGCGAAAAGCGGCAGCATGCGGTCGTAGTTGTAACGGTCGTGCTGCTCGTGCAGCTCCTTGAAAAACTTCGAATCGTCGTTCGCACGCGATTCCCAGCAAATATTTTCGGCCACACCCCGGAAAGGCGTTCCGTCGTCGTAAACCAGCGTCCAGTTGTCACGGACATGGAGAATGCCCCGCTCGCCCTCTGCGGCAGGCTGTACGCTGAGTTCGACCGCCCTGGAGCGTGCGACCTCCTCGCCCTGCTCGCTCAACCGGAACCGGCAAAAATAACGGCCGGGCTCCTGGGGCGTGAAACGGGCCTCCCAGCGCGACTCCGCTCCGGATTTGCCCTCGACCCAGAAGCACGGCAACAGGCGCTCCTCGCCCGAAGGAGTTTCGATCAGCATGTCCAGCGCCACCTCTTCCTGCAGGTAGGCATTCCGGTAATCGGCGGTCAGCAGCACCGTAAAATCCGTGCGTTCATACAATTTCGGAGTGCGAGTGGATGGTTCCATCGAATGGAAGCGGCCGCTGCAACCGCCCGACAGCAACAGGCTGAAAAAAATTGACAGGAATCTCATACGCGCAAGTCTGATTCAGGGAAACGGCATGCCCCGACCCGGGGACACACCGTTTCCATCGGGTTAATTATTCAAGATGATACCTAAAGCGCCTCGACCGCATCGTTCAGGGCATCGACATCGACAATCACCGCGGTCACCGTACCGGTTTCGGCGAGTTCATAGGCCGTGGGATCGGAAATGCCCACTGCCAGCACATACTTTTTGCCGGCATTGGCCGGATCGGAAAGCCCGCTCCGAGGAATCTCCAGGTAGAAGACTTCCCCCGACTTGCCGGACGGAACCGTGACCGACCGGGGAAGCGGCTCGTAGAAGTCGGAGGGCATCGGTTCGCCGCCGAACTGCGACACCGCGGCCGCCGTCTCCTCTTCCGACGTGTAAACCGACACCGAAAATCCCCTTGCATCGGACAGTTTTCCCGATCGCGTCACGCCCAGAACGGCCTTCACATAGCCCGCGGTCACCCGGAAATTATAGGTGTATTCACCGTCGCCGGAGGGCACCGCATAGGAGTTGTTCAACCCTCCCGACTGCATGGCCTGGGGCATGTATATCTTGCCGAATCCGTAATCGGCATCCCCGTCTCCGTCACAGGCGGCAAACCCCATCATGCAGACGGACGCCAGGAACAGCACAAATTTCTTTCCCATATTCATAATAGTTTTCTCTTTTAATTTAAGATTTGCTCATCGACTGATATTAATAACCGGGGTTCTGCTCCAGCGTGTGATTCGAATTCTCGACCTCCGAACGGGAGAAAGGCATGTAATAGTTCCGTTCGAGGAAAGTGCGCTTCGCCACCTCCACCTCTTCGTACGACCAGCCGTTCCCATCCGTTTTGGCGACCTTCACGCCGTAAACCGGCTCATTGAGGACCTCCATCGCATCTTTCCAGCGCAGCAGGTCCCAATAGCGGTGATCCTCGAAAGCCAGTTCGATCCGGCGCTCGTGCCTGACGGCCTCGCGGAAGTCATCCTTATTCTCCGCCGTTACTTCGGGCAGCAGCATGCTGGCACGGTCACGGACTATTTGCAGGGCCTCGCGTGCGGTCAGCGTGTATCCGTTGTTGTCGTCGGGGCCGTAGGCCTCGTTCATCGCCTCGGCATAGTTGAGAAGAATCTCCGCGTAGCGGAACACCACCCAGTTGTGCTGGGCCGTAGCGCCCTGCGTCAGATTCAGGTTGTCGGTCAGGAATTTCTTGAGATAGTAGCCGGTCCGGCTCGCATTGGGCTGCGCCATGTCGTCCATGGCCCCCGCCGACTGATCGATCGTCCGGCCGTTCCACGTGCTGCCGTTGGTCACGATGCTCGCCTCCAGACGGGGATCGCGGTTGGCATAGGGATTCGCGGGATCCACCTCTCCAATCCACTCGTAAGCCTTGACCAGATTATGCGTCGGAGTCACTCCCGAAGCGCCGCCCTGCGTCGCAATGGGATAGTTGTTCTTCTCCATGTCGTTCGACATCCCGCGGCGGACCACGTAGATCGTTTCCGGACTGCTCAGGCTGCGGTTGCCGACGAAATAGGAGCCGTAATCGCTGTCCAGCGAATAGTTCAGCTCGCTGTTGCTGATCAAATCGTAGGCAGCCGCCGCAGCCGCCTCCCACTTCGCCAGGTCGCCATCCGGATTGTTCCGCAACGAGGCGGCATAAAGCAAAGTCCGCGATTTGATGGCCAATGCGGCGCCCAGCGTGAAGCGGCCGTTACGCTCGGTGTAGTCGTTCCAATCGACCGCCAACCGGTCCTTGCAGTTATCAATCTCCGAGACGATGTAATCGACCACCTCGTCATACGACGACCGACTCACGAACCGACCGTCCGCATACGGGCTCTCCACGATGGGAACCCCGCCGTACTGCTTGATCAACTCGCTGTAATAGTAAGCCCGGGCGACGTGCGCTTCAGCCTGGTAGTAATGCAGCGAAGCCAGATCCCGTTCATAGTTGGGACGATCATTGATCGTATCGCGGTTCATGCCGATCATATACTCGCCTTTGCCGTCGGCCGTATAATCCAGGAAAAAATTGGCAGCGCGAATTCCCTCGTAACAGTCGGTATAGAGGTTGGAGATCGGATTCAGGTTGGCGTTGATGACCCCCTGGTTGAAATAGCTGGCATCGCACAGCGCCTTGGTCTGTTGCGCCTCGTCCGACGCCGCGGCAAAAAGGTTCGAATCGAGCACCGTATATCCGTCCGTGATGGGCGTATAGAAAGCATTGCCGAACTTCCACAGCGTTCCGAGGGTCGTCTCGATAGACTCTCCCGTTTCATTCTGATCGAGACTCGTATCGAGGAAGTCGTCGCACCCCTCCATCGTGCCGACGCACAGTATTGCGAGAATGGCTCTGAATATCAAGTTTTTCATAATATGCTCCATGATTGATTAGAAAGTGATGCTGACTCCGATATTGTACGACTTGAGAACCGGATAACGGTACGACAGCAGTTCGGGATCGAGATCGTAGTCCGACATCAGCTTGCTGATCGTGAAGGGGTTGGTCACGTTCAGATAGATCCTGAACTCGCCGATGCCCGCCTCGCGGAACTTGGGATGGTCCTTGAAACTGTAACCGAGTTCGATATTCCGCACACGCAGAAAATCGCGGTCCTTCACCCAGAAAGAGCTCAGCCGGTAATTGTTTTCATTACTTTGGGTCGTCAAACGCGGATAGGTCGCCGTCCGGCGGGTGTCGATCCCTTGTTCGGGATAATAGGCCCATGCACCACGCGCCAGCGGGTAAACATTGCCGTTGTCCACGAACGCCATCGTCTGCACCGAATTGTCGAGCAGATTGTACGAAGCTCCGGCGATGCCGTCAAGCAGGAAGCTGAAATCGAACCCCTTGTAGCGGAACATCGCGCCAACGGAGTAGGTCCACTCCGGATAGGGAGACTTGCCGATCTTGGTCACGTCGTTCTGATCGACATAGCCGCTGTTGTCCAGATCGAGATACCTGATGTCTCCCGGCTGTACGCTGCCGAACATCGGCTGCGGCAATCCGTCCCTGAGCGAACCGTCGTCGTTGAAGTCGCTCACGTCGTAGAATCCGTCAGCCACCAGCCCGATCAGCGTGCCGTAGGGACGACCGGTTTCGGCGTTGTAATCGTAAGCAGGAGCCACCTCGGCCATGTAGTCGATCGTATTGCGGTTGAACGAAACAGCGGCATTGACCGAATAGCCCCAATCCCTGCGCTGGTCGGACCATAGGGCCGAAATCTCGAAACCGCGGTTGGTCATTTTGCCGATGTTGTTGAAATAGTTGTTCTTGCCGTAGTAGCCCATGATCGAATTGTCGAGCGTCAGGATGCCGGTCCGCTTGTCCAGAAAAGCGTCGGCCGTCACAAAGAGCTTGCCCCAGAGCGAAGCATCGACACCGATATTGTATTTGTTGCTGCGCTCGGAGTGGATGGCGCTGTTGGGCACGAACATATTGACCAGCGAACTCTGCCATACCCCCTCGGTAGCCCCCGTGTAGAAGGACCCGATGTAGGAGTTGGTATAGTAGTCCTTGAAGAGGAAGCGTCCGTTGGACGAATAGCCGGACAATACGCTGGTCGCGTCCGAATCGGCGAACCCGCTACGTCCGTAGGAAAGACGGAGCTTCAGCAGGTCGATCACTTTCGAATCCCTGAGGAAAGACTCGTTGGAGAGAACCCACGCTGCGGAGATCGAAGGATAGAACGACCAGCGGTTGCCGGGAGCAAAAGCGTCGTTGCCGAAGTAGGAGAATCCGAATTCGGCCACATAACGATCGTCATAACTGTAATTGACCCGACCGTTATAGTTCAGGTAGTGGTACTGATAGGAGAAAATACCGTCGCCGTTGTAAGCCGAGATGTGGAGATTGACCGCGGCATCGACGGCATGCCTGCCGAACTGGCGGTCATAGCCCAGCGAGATATGCCCCTGCTTCCAGTCCTCCATGCCGTCCGAACCGTAACCGCTGGCCTGCAGCGACGTATCTTCGTCGGTAGTGGTACGCACCCCGTTGTGGTAACGGGCATAGTTACGGGTCTTCGAATAGCCGCTCGTCGTATATGTATTGAACGAGAAGGCCTCGCGCAAATAGAGTCCTTCGGTGATGAAGTCGAGTCGCTCGACGAGCTGGAAATTACCCTGCAACACCCGAGACTGCGCCTGACGCCACCCAAGGGCATTGATCGAAGCGACCGGATTGCTGTTGTAGGTTGACGTACCGGAATAATGGGTATGGGCCTCGTCGTCCCATATCTCGTAGATGTTCGACGGATAGCGAGCCATGTTATAGAAGAGATCGTCGATCGTGATGTTCGGGCGTTTGCCCCGTTCGATGCGTCCGCCCAGATCGACCCGGGCCTCGATGAACTTGAACATCGTGAAGTCGAGATTGGCGCGCAGTCCATAGCGCTCGTAGGTGCGGTTCGAGCGCGAATCGCTGTTGCTGACGTCGAACAGCCCCTGCTGGTTGAGGTAGTTCAGCACGACGTTGTAACGGGCCGTCTGCGTACCGCCGCGGAACGTGACGTCGCCGTCAATCACATAGCCCGAATCGCGCAGCACCTCGTCATACCAATCGACATTCGTCGCGGAACCGTTCTGGTAGGCTTCGAGTGCGGCGGCATCGTAGGCGGGCGACCAACTGCCGTTGTCGTTGCTGACAGCCTGATTATAGAGGGTGGCATAACCGTATGAATCGAGCGGCTTGGCATAGGTCGTAGCCTGCTGGATACCGTAGTGTACCGAGGCAGAGACCGAGGCGGGTCCGATCTCGCCGCGCTTGGTCTCGATCCAAATGACGCCGTTGGCACCGCGGTCGCCGAAGATCGAGAGGGCGGCACCGTCTTTCAGAACGGAGACCTTGTCGATCTCCGCGGGAGAAAGGTAGGCGATATAGTCGGCATTGACCTCGAAACCGTCCACGAAGATCTTGGCCGTGTTATAACCGGGTTTCCCGTAGGATCCAATGCCGCGAACGAGCCAACTGGCCATATCGTTGCCCGGCTCTCCGGAACCTTGGAAAAGGGTCAGGCCCGTGAACTGTCCGGCGAAGGAGTTGGTCAGGTTCGTCTGTCGGTTTTTGGCCAGCGCCGGCCCGTCGGCCGTGGATACGGCCGCCGTGGAGCGAAGCTGCGAGGTTTCGAAAAGGAGCCCGGGCGTCACCCGGCCCTTCGCCTGTGTCGAATCGGCCGTGACCGCAGGTTCCCGCCCGGAGGCCGCCGCGACAGCGGTCGAGAAGAACCCCGCAATGAAAAGCAGCGGTATAATGATATGTCTGTTCATAATCGAAATGTTTTACGGCAGGGGTTGCCAATATTAATATCCGGGATTCTGTACCAGCGTACCCTTGTTGATCTCCGACTGGGGCAGCGGCTCCAGATACATGCGGGGGTTCCAGTAGGACGTATAGGTGACCGCATTCCAATAGGATTCGAGACCTTCCGGCAGGTTCAGACTGCCCGAAGCGTCGGCCTTGACCTTGAACTGGAGCTCGCGCATGTCGCCGCCGATGATCCCCTTATCTATATTCTCATCCTTCCAGTGCTTCACGTCGTAGTAACGCAGATTCTCCCGATAGAACTCGACGGCGCGTTCGCGGTGGATAATCTCACGCAACGCATCCCGGTCCGTTTCCGTGACGGCCGGCAGACCGGCGCGGTTGTGCACCATATTGAGGTTTTCGAGTGCCTTGGTGGGGTTTCCATACTCGTTGTAGGCTTCGGCCAGATTGAGGTAGATTTCGGCCATGCGGAACAGCGGGAACTCGAACCAGACGCGCGAGCCCGCATTATAGTAGAACTTGGTCGGAGCCGCGCAACCCTTGTCCGTGCCGAGCACTTCGGGGAATTCGCCCGTCTTGGCGGCATTGCCTGTCTGACGGCCCCAACTGTTGGCCGTCCAGTTCGAGTTGCCCGGATTGTTGAAGGCGTCGAAACCGATGAAGATATTGTCGGCCTTGGCACGGGGTTCAATGCCGTTGATCTTTTCCAGCCAGTCCGAAGCATCGCGCGGAGCGGAATCCCCGACTTTCGGCCAGTCGATGTCGTCGCCCTTCTCGTCGTAGTAGAGTTCGAGGAAATTGCTCAACAGACCGCTCATATCCGTATCGTACCGGTTGTTGGTCCAGTAATTCGAATAATTGTTGTAGTAGAAGATCGCACTGCCGGGCCACGTCCACTGGTCGGTCTCGTTGCACTTGTAAGCCAGCAGCACCTCGCGGTTGGCCGGCGTGGAGGTCGCCGTGGCGTAGTCGGCGAAGGCGTTGGGGTTGGGCTGGCCGGCACCGGCTCCGCCCGTATTGAGCAGCCGGTAATTGTACTCAAGGGCCCACTCCAGCACATCCTCGTTGGCCTCGATGGCCGTATTCCAACGTTCAGGATCGGACGAGCCGAAGCATACCAGGTCGTTATGGGCGCTCTCGATATAAGGCGTCGCGGAATTGAAGAGCGGACGGGCGGCGAAGAGCAGCGTCCGGGCTTTGATGGCCAGTACGGCGCCGCGCGTCATGCGGCCCTGGTCGGCAGCGCTCCAGTCGCCTTCGGGCAGCCCGTCATAGGCTTTCTGGCACAGTTCGAGGATATAATCGAGCGTCTCGGAGAGCGACGAACGGCCCATCGAGACTTCGGGATCGGCCGGCGAGGTGAACGACTTGCGGACGATGGGCAAACCGCCGTAGCGGTAGAACATGCCCATGTAGCGATAGGCTATCAGCGCCAAAGCCTCGGCCTTGACGTAGTTCTTCTCCTCGGGAGTCATGTCGGGCACCCTGTCGATATTCTCGTACACGGTCCAGCAATGACGGATGTAGGCCCAGTTGTTGCCGAAGTGGTCCGCCCCGGCATCGGAACCGTCGGTTCCGTTGACATTCAGACCGGAATTGACAATCATGTAGGTCCCGTGCCAGGAGTATCCGCGCGCGACCTCGCCGCTGATGGCTCCGAGCGTACCGTGGCTTACGCCCCATCCGCCCGGCAGACCGTGGAGCAGAATCTCGCGGTAACAGGTCATCAGGGCACTTTTCGCATTCTTGGCCGACCCGTAAACTTCGTTCAGATCGACGGTTCCGGTCGTGTCGGGCATCTGCAGGAAGGTATCCTGACAGCCGGTCATCCCCAACGACACGGTCACGAGCAATGTTATGAGTGTTTTTTTCATTGTGATTCCAGTATTGAGCATTAGAAAGTCAGGTTCACACCGAAACTGAATACGCGGGTCAGCGGATAGATATAGGTGCTTCCGTCCACCGTCTCGGGATCGATGCCGATATCGGTAAGTTCGTTCTTGAAAGTATACACATTGTTCGCATTGAAGTATATCCGGATGGCGCTGATCCGGCTGCGGGCCAGAGCCCCACGGGTCATATCGAACGTATAGCCGAGCTCGATATTCTTGATTTTAAAATAATTGCTCGACTTCATCCAATAGTCGCTCGTCAGGTAGTTGTTGTCCGAAGAGGTCGGGTCGAACGTCGCGCGCGGAAAAGAGATCTTCTCGCCGGCGGCATAACGCTCGGCAGTCCAGCGGTTGTCGTACATCCACTTCCAGGCATTGCCCGCCTTCTTGTAAAACGGCATGACCATACCGGGCGTCAGGTAGTAGGACCCGTTGGCCGTACCCATGAACAGCACGCGCAGATCGAGGCCTTTCCAGCCTACCGAGGCTTTCACATTGAAGTGGTACTCGGGATAGTTCGGGAAACCGATGGGCGCCACATCCTTGTTGTCAATCAAGCCGTCGCCGTTGAGGTCCACATAGCGGATATCACCCAGCGAAGCCCGGTTGGCCGTATAGGTGTTGTACGGCCTGTTGGCCAGCTCTTCGTTCGTATTGTAGAGCCCGTCGCTCACCAGACCGAGGCGCTGGCCGATGGAAAAGCCCGTCTCATTCATCCAATAGTAGGGATTCGGAGCCTCTGCCTTGTAAACGACCTTGTTGCGGGCATAGCTGATATCGCCGCTCAACGAGTAGCGCCAATCTCCGACCTGATCGGCCCACGAAACCAGCAGCTCATAGCCCTGGTTCTTGGTCACGCCCACATTGACCGGCGGCACCGAGCTGGTTGCCACGCCGTAAATACCCGGAATCGTACCGAGCGTGGTAAGGATGTTGCGGCGGTCTTCACGGAACCAATCGGCCGTAATCGAGAGCCTATCGCGGAACATACGGGCCTCAATACCCACGTCATACTTCTTGGCCCGCTCCCACGTGATGTCCGGATTACCGAGCGTTCCCTCCGTGGCGCCGGTCCAATAGGGATTGGGCGAGGAGCCGTCGGAGTTGCCGAGCCAATATCCGCCCTGATCGAGGTTATAGGTGTTGGGCAGGTAATAGAAGCGGCGGTTGCCGCCCAACTGATCGTTGCCCACCTCACCGTAAGAGGCGCGGATTTTCAGGAATGTCAGGATGTCGTTCTCGGGAAAGAAGTCCTCGGCCGTCGGCACCCACCCGATCGAATAGGCCGGGAACCAGCCGAAACGCCGGCCCTCGGCGAATTGCTCGGTACCGTTGTAACCGACGTTCACTTCGGCCATGTAGCGGTCCTCGTAGTTGTAGGTCACGCGGCCGACGAAGCCCATCACGCCCGAAGGCACGTTGTACGAGTCTCCCGGCATCGTATAACGCGAAGCCTTGCCCAGCACGAGCGCCGAGACGTTGTGACCGTTGAAGCTGTCGTGCCAGTCGATACCGGCGTCCAGATAGAGCTTGTTCCAGTTGCTGTAACCCCACGATTCGAAAGTTCCGGCCCCCATGCCGCCGCCGAAGAAGTCGAGGCGGGTCGGGTCGGTCGGATTGCGCTGTACCGTGTAGGTCGGAATCGACGGCGTGTACTTCACAATCCGGTTGTAGTTGTCCTGGTAATTGACCGTACCGTAAACACGCAGGCCCTCGAGCAGGTAATCCATCGTATGCTCGAGTTTGATCGTGTTGTCCAGCAGCGAGTTGAAAATGCTGTTCGTACCGGCCCTCAACAAACTGACGATGGCATTCTGGTTGCCGATCGTACTGGCGGTCTTATTGGCCAGCGGGTTCTGCTCGGTTCCGGCGACACCGGCGAAACCTTCGATCAAATGGCCGTCAATCATACCGGGCGAGATGAACGGATTGGCATCGTAGATATACTGCATGATGCCCTTGTATCGCGACGAAAGATCGTAGGGGTCGCTGCCGCTGCCCAAACCCTGCGATTTGCCGAACTGGCCGGCCACATTGACCGACACCTTAAAATTCTTGGCCACCTGAATGTCGAAATTCGAACGGAAGTTGTAGCGATTGAAGTTCGAACCCGTATCGGCATCGTAATACCGGATGTCCGTCGTGATGCCCTGCTGTGAGAAATAGCCGAAAGAAACAAAATACTTCACGCGCTCCGTACCTCCCGAGACATTCAGGTTGATCTGCATCTGCGGAGCCACCCTATCGAACATTTCCTTGTAAAGATCGCGGCTGGCATAATAAAGAGCGGGCTGGTTCTTCAACAGTTCCTTCTGCGCGGCCGTCAAGTCGCCGCGGGCATCCAGCTCGACGGGCGTATAGTCACGGTTGTTCCTGAATTTCCACAGATCGTAGTCGTCGTAGATGTAGGTCGAAAGGCTCTCCGTACCGGAGAAGCTCCGCTGGTCGTGGCGGATGGCCTCATTACGCATCAGGGCGTATTCGTAAGCCGAAGTACCCTTCTGCAAGCTCGACGCCGACGTAAAGCCGTAATTCATCGAGAGATTGACCTTCGGCGCCCCGGTCTGGCCCCGGCGGGTCGTGACGATGATTACACCGTTGGCGCCGCGGATACCATAGACGGCGGTCGATGAAGCGTCCTTCAGGACGCTGATACCCTGGATTTCATTGGCATCCATGGCATTCAGTTCGGCCATGGCCTGTTCCGAGGGCTGCTCAACGCCGTCGATGACAATCAGCGGGTTGGCCGAGCCGTAAGTCGAAATACCGCGGATACGTATTGATGCATCGTTGTGTCCGGGCTCGCCCGAAGTCTGAAGACCGCTTACACCCGGCGTATTGCCGAGCAGGGCATTCGAGATGTTGGCCACGGGCGTGGCGACCAGATCCGTACCCTTGACCTGCGAGATGGCGCCCGTGACATTGACCTTCTTCTGCACCGCGTAGGCTGTGACGACTACCTCCTCGGCCAGCAGCGAGGACTCTTTCAGGACAATGTCAATCACGGTCTGCGAAGCGATCCGGACCGTTTGGGAGGTATAACCGAGGAATGAGAACTCGAGCTCGTTTCCCGGTGAGACTTCGACGGAGTATCGGCCGTCGGCCATGGAGGTCGTACCGGTAGTCGTGCCCTTCACCATGATGGTCACACCCGGCAGAACAGCCCCTTTCTCATCTTTCACGACGCCCGTAACCGTGTGAGTCTGAGCGCTCGCCACGAGGGGGGGGGAGCGACGCAACCCAACACCATTACCAGCGCATACAGCAATGACGTTTTAAAGCTTTTCACCATAGGTTTCGTATTCTTAAAGGTTTTCGTTCAGTTCTCGGTCACCGGACCGTGACATGCTCGGCCATCGTGTACATATCGGGCAGGTCGCCGCTGAAAAGCGAGCGGGAACGCCCATACATGATGTTGAAGTCATCCGCCGAAACATGCCCGGGATAGACCGAATAGAAATGTCTGTCCGATTCGTTGCCGGCCACATACTTGTTGCGCCACATGACCACCATCGACACCCGCTGTCCCATCAGAGGAGCAAGGATGCAACCGGTCCAGTAATCGGCCTTCTCGAAAGACTCCTGGCCGGTTTCAGTGACGCCGCAGGGTTTGAGCTTTTCCTGCGAGAGAGCACTCAAGGTACGGAGGTTGGAAGTGAAGGCTTCCGTATTCAGACCGTGATAGCAGTCCATCCCGATGAAATCGACCCATTCGTCTCCGGGCCAGCGGAACAGCAGCCTGTCCCGCGTGTTGCCATAGACGGCATCCATCTGCGGCGAAATGGCGTAAATGAAGTTGTGCACGCCTTTCGTATCGCGCAGGTAACGAACGGTCATACGCCAGAACCCGACGAACTCCTCTTCGGTCGTACACTTCGACCCCCACCAGGACCACTCCTGCGTATGTTCGTGATAAGGACGGAAGATGACGGGAATCAGCCTGCCGTCCGACCCGCGAAGATTGTCGGCGAAGTCGGCCACGCGATCGAGCCACTCCATATACTTCGCATGTGCGGCGGTCGATTCGTCGAGAATGGCCTTCACCACCCCCGCATGGCTGTTGTCCCACGAGTCTCCGCCCGTCAGCGGGTTGTTCAAGTGGCAGCAGGCCGTGACGACTTCACCCCGTTCGTAGGCCTCGAGGATCACCCGGCGACGGATTTCGTTTTCACGCATGTCCGCCTCACGGTCGAACCGGTCGTCCATCAACGGGCCGAAATCGACGCTGAATACGGCAGGATAGTCGCCGCAAACGGCCTTCGTATCGGAGCCTCCCGGCTCGTCGTACCAGTAACGGCCGTACCAAAGGTCGTCGTGGTGGCCGAACATAAAGCCTCTGGAGGCAATGGTCCACAGATTCGAATAAAGCGCCTGCGTTTCGGCCGTCGCGGCAGGATCGACCATCGTCAGCGTGACCTGCTCCGGATCCGGGTCTGGATCAGGATTCGGGTCCGGATCCGGGTCCGGGTCCGGATCGGAGCCGGAACCCGGATTCCGGTCGGGAGCCGTCTGTCCGTACGAGTCGGGAATATCTATATCGCTGCCACCGCACGAGACGGCCGTCAGCAGAAATCCGGTCCACCCGGCAAAAAGGAAGGACACCCGCAGAATGCGAGCAATACATGCAGTTGTCATGACAATATCCGTGTTCGTGTGTGAAAAAGGGAAGATCAATACTCCGCTTCAAGCAGTTCGGTGTGATTTTCAAGCGCCGAATCAGAACTCTTGAGCATGGTCCAGAACGTATTTCGGATATTGTGAACGAGCCAACGATCATCATCCCAGTTGGTATTCACCTCCCAGTCGTAGGGACCGGGAAAACCGCGGCCGAAAGCCGTATCGTTCACGGTAAAGGTTTTACCGCCCGCGAGACCGTGCGTACCGGCTTCCAAGACCGTCATCGTATAGAGCGGCTCGGCGTACTCCGCGTCCTCCCATTCATAGAAGGAGACGGTCCCCGAAGAATCTTTCGACCACCGGCTTTTGCCTTTGGGAACGATGCGATAGTAGCCATTGACATCCTTCTCGGCGTTGTTCTGGAAGAGGTAGTTGGCCCACTTGCCGTCGTCGCCCGCCAGATTGAGGCAGGTGCCGTAGCTCGTGCCCGAAGTCTCGTCAACGCGCGAAAGCCGGATACTGACAATGTTGTCCTCCTCATCGGCAGGCGTGTATCCGTCGCCCCAGTGCCACGACTTGTCCATAGCCGTCGAGATGATTTCACCGCCGTCCCAGCCGCCGAAAACGACCATCGAACTCTTGGGGGCGGTGCCGTCGAGAATACCGGCGATCGGATCGTGGACATAAACCCCCTCGAAAGGCTCTTTGAAAACGGTATAGGTAACCGTATAGGTGCGCTGCTCGCCGTTCTCGGCCGTCACGACGAACGAATCCCCGCCCGACGACAGATCGAGCGTGCTGCCGGGCCGGACCGAAGCGGTCGCGTTGTAGGCAAATTCGATTTCGGTGACCTGCACGCGGCTCATGTCGGCGATACTGCCAAGAACGAGCTGCACGGAAATGGCGCCGGAATCGTCGTGGCGCCAGTCATCGGTAATGACCGCCGCTCCGATCTGGGACTCCAGCCGGAAACTGACAGGGGTCCGTTCACGCAGCCAGGGGTCCACCATGTCCGGTGCCGACGAGTCGTTTTCGTAACAACCGGTCAAAAGCAAACCCAGCAGGCACGACAAAACATAAGAGACGATTTTTTGCATAGAGTTGGTTGATTTGGGTTAGTTTACAATTTCAGACAAGACAGCCGCACCGACCTGTTCTCCCGGCGATCAGGCCATCGGACAGCTTGCATCTTACCGTTGTACAAACTTACTCAAAAACCGACTATTGCGATTAATATTTTTTTAACAAAATACAATGCAAAACAATCCTGCTCCGATTGCAGGAGCGGCCGCAGGTCAGACGTATATTTTTTTGTTGATGTACAATGTACGGAACCGGTGAGGAGGCATTCCCTTCTTGCGTTTGAAAATGCGATTGAAGTTGGCCATGTTGTTGAATCCGCAGCAGAAAGCGATCTCGGCAATGGTCATGTCCGTATCAATGAGCATACGCGAAACATGCCCCAGGCGGATTTCGGCCAACGTGTCGATGAAATTCTGCCCGGTAGCCTTCTTGATGAAGCGGCTGAACGAAACTTCGGACATGTTGACCGTTTCGGCGACGTCACGCAGGGAGATCTGCCGGCTGAAGTTGCGGTTCATGTAGGCGAAAACGGTCTCGAGACGCTGCGAATAGGACATGTCCTTCTCTTGGACAAAGGTCAGATCGGAGAGCAGTTTCCGTTCGGAGGCGAACGAGAGGGTATTGAAAACGGCAAGCACATCGAGCAACGGCTGCATGCCTCCGGCCGATCCCCGCTCGTAGATACGCCGAAGAGCGGGAGTCACTTCGAGAGCTGTCTGTTCCGTAAAGAGCACCCCGCGCCGCGACTCCTCGAAAAGCCGTTTAAGGGCCGTCAGCGAGTTGCGGTTCAATAATTTGTCGTCGATCAGATCGGGGGCGAACTGAAGCGTCACCTCCTGGATGCGCTGGGAGCGGCAACCATCCGTGAACCAGGCGTGAGGCGTTTCTCCGTTGACGAAGACCAGTTCCGCGTCGCCGATCGTGCCCATGTGGTTGCCTATTACGCGAGATGCCCCCGCCCCGTTGAGCACCAAGTTCAGCTCCAGCTCCTTATGGGTATGGAGCGGGAAGTCGAAACAACTTTTTTCACGGGAAAAGATCACGAAGCAATCGTTGTCGGTCAGCGGCGTATTTTCGCAGAAGATCTTCATCGCCATATTATAATAAGGTATTTTGCGTCATCTGACAGAGGCGTCAGAACAAAATTATAAAAAATATCCGACGAAACAAAATAATACCGAAATACGCTTCCCCTCATTTCGCCTGCAATAAGGCCGGCACAATACGATGGCCGGTATTCAACACCCTGAAAGGAAGTCCCGGGACACATGCGCCTATCCGCCGTATTCCCGACCCGCGACGGGAGCGCTTTCGGACCGGACGGTCGTAAAAGGATTGGATTATGGCAAAAAAGTATGATTGAAAACCGACCCGGCGTATTATTTTTGTTACGAACGAAACGATTCTCCGGAATTGATACTAAACGGACTTGAAACTGATATTTTTTTAACCATGAAACGACGTTCGCTCCTTTTGCAAGGGTTCTTTCTGCTACTTGCGGGCACGCATCCCGCTGCGGCCGCATCTCCCTCCCCCCAATCCGATGACCAGCAACTCTTCATCGGCGAACAGATCGCCGTCGCTCCGACCCGCTACGGCAAGGTGCGCGGTTTCATCCTGCGCGGAATCTACAATTTCCGGGGCATTCCCTACGGCGCGCCTGCTTCGGGAGAAAACCGCTTCATGCCGCCTCAGCCGCCCCGACCGTGGAAAGGCGTCCGCCCTGCCGTGGCCTTCGGCGATTCGGCTCCCCAGAGTTTCTACGACCGCCGTCCGGAGTCCTACTCGATGTTCGTCGATCATTGGAACTACGACGGCATGAGCGAGGACTGCCTGCGCCTGAACGTCTGGACGCCGGGACTCGACGGCAAACGCCGCCCGGTCCTCGTCTGGCTGCACGGCGGCGGCTTCGCACGGGGCAACGGCATCGAACAGGACGGCTACGACGGCGAGAATATCGCCCGCTACGGAGACATCGTCTTCTGTTCGGTCAATCATCGCCTCGGTCCGCTGGGCTTCTCGGATTTCGCCGGGGTCGGCGGAAAAAAGTACGTCTCATCGGGCAACGCAGGGATGCTCGACATCGTGGCAGCCCTCGAGTGGGTGCGCGACAATATCGAAGCTTTCGGCGGCGACCCGCAGAATGTCACGATCATGGGCCAGTCGGGCGGCGGTGCGAAAGTGTGCAACCTCTGCGCCATGCCGGCGGCCAAAGGGCTTTTCCACAAGGCCGTGGCCCTGAGCGGGAATGCGACCCGGGCCAACTCGAAACAGTACGCCGAAGCGCTCGGCTCCGCCATTCTCCGCGAGGCGGGTCTCGATGCCTCGCAGATCGATTCGCTGCAACACATGCCCTGGGAGGAGTATATGCTTCTCGCCGAGCGTGCCGCACAGCATCTGAACGGGATTCCGGGTGTCGGGCAGCGGGGCGGCTTCGCCCCCGTCGGCGACGGCCGCGACCTGCCCGACGGAGAGTTCTACACGGGGCGCTACAGCACGTGGGGTACAGATGTGCCGATGCTGCTCTGTTCGACATTTCACGAGTGGAATCCCGACCGCGACGACCCCGAACTGGAATCGGTCACAACGGAAGACGTGGTCGGGCATCTGACACCCGTCTTCGGAGAGCGGGCCGGCGCCATTGTCGAAGCCTATGCGAAGAGTTTTCCCGAACTGCGTCCCATCGAACTGTGGAGCGTCATCGTCTCGAACCGCCGGGGCGTCGTCCACACGGCCGACGTAAAGTGCCGGGAGCAGCAATCGCCCGTCTATATGGCGTGGTTCGGCTGGGAATCCCCGCTCTTCGACGGACGCCACCGCGCCTTCCACTGTCTCGACATCTGTTTCTGGTTTCTGAACACCGACCGCATGGTGACCCACACGGGAGGCGGCAAGGCCCCGCGGGACCTCTCGTACCGCATGGCCGACGCATTGCTCGCCTTCATGCGCACGGGCGACCCCAATTGTCCGTCGTTGCCCTCATGGCCCCGCTACACGCCCCGCAAAGGAGAGGTGATGATCCTCGACGACCGCTGTCGAACGGCGGAAGATCCCGATCGGGAGGCCCGACGGGCCTTCGGGGATTGATCGACAAAGCAGAACACCCATAAACCCAACCGAATCATGAACCGCAAACTGTTACTTCTGGCCGGCGCTCTGTCGGGCATGGCCGTCACGGCATCCGCACAGACCGTCCGTTCCTACGTTACGCTTCCCGACCGCTCCGCGCTTTACTCCGAATCCGAAGAGTACGAGTTTTCCGACGTGCGCGACGACCGCGGCGGTCGCAGTTCCTATATCGTCATCGACCCGCGGCAAAGTTTCCAGCCGGTCGATGGTTTCGGCTTCGCCCTGACGGGCGGCAGCGCCGAGATGCTCATGCGAATGTCGCCCGAAGCCCGTGCAGCGACTCTCCGCGACGTATTCGATCCAGTGAAAGGCGCCGGCGTGAGCTGCGTGCGTCTGACGGTCGGGGCCTCCGACCTGAACCGTTTCGTTTTCTTCTACGACGACATGCCCGAAGGCCAGGAGGATTTCAGGCTGGAACACTTCTCGCTCTCGCAGGATCTCCGGGACGTAATTCCGGTCATGAATGAGATTCTGGAGATCAATCCCGACATCTGCGTGCTGGCATCTCCCTGGTCGGCTCCGTCGTGGATGAAGACCGTCTATGACGTGCGCGGCGGACAACTGCGCAAAGAGTGTTATGGAGTCTATGCCGACTACCTGGTGCGCTATGTGCAGGAGATGGAGGTCCACGGCATCACGGTCAATGCCCTGACAGTCCAGAACGAGCCGCTGCGTTCGACCAATACACCCAGCATGTTCTGGTTCGCCTGGGAGCAGGCCGACTTCGTCAAAAACCACCTCGGACCGAAATTCCGCAAGGCGGGGCTCGATACGGAAATCATCGTTTTCGACCACAACTGCGACCGCCCCGACTACGCCTTGGCCATCTACGACGACCCCGAAGCGGCACAATACGTGTCCGGAGCGGCGTTCCATCACTATGCCGGCGACATGAGCGCCATGACCTACGTGCACGAAGCCCGCCCCGACAAGGACATTCTCTTCACCGAGCAGATGACCACCGAACGCCCCGGGACCTCCCGCATCGACATCGCCGCATCGACCAAACGACTCATTGTCGGCCCCATGCGCAACTGGAGCCGCACCGTCGTGCTGTGGAACCTGGCGGCCAATCCCCTGAACGATCCCCACACCGACAACGGCGGATGTCCTTCCTGCCAGGGAGCGCTGACCATCGACGGCGATTCGGCGACCCGCAACCTGGCCTATTATGTCATTGCGCACGCCTCGCAGTTCGTTCGTCCCGGTTCGGTACGCATCGCCTCGACAGCGCCGGGCGACCGGACGGTAACGCTCGGCGAGGACGAACAACGTCCGAAGGTCTATCGGGCACAGATCACCGAACACGCCGACGTGGCGCCCAATGCGGCCTTCCGCACGCCCGACGGAAAGATCGTGTTGATCGTGGCCAATGACTCGTGGTCGCGCCGCTCCATATCCGTACAGTACAACGGCCGGTATGCAGAGTTGAACCTCGCTCCCGGCGCCACGGGGACCTTCGTATGGGACGAATAGCGAGCATCGTCTGCTGTCTGTCGCTGGCGGCGGGCAGCGTCCGGACACAGGCCCAGGATACCGTGCGGCATCCGGAGCGGACACGGAATACCTTTTCGACCGAAGGATGGTGGAAACCCGCCGGGCCGAAATTTTCCCCGGAGGTGCACGACGACCGGACGATTACGTTCCGCCTCCGGGCCCCGCAGGCGGAACGGGTCGAGCTGCTTTTCGACGAATGGGATGTCGTTCCGCAGACGATGCAGCGCGATACGGGTGGAATATGGAGCCTGACGATCGGCCCGGTCGAGCCGCGAATCTATCAGTACAAATTCCGGATCGACGGATTCGAGACCGTCGATCCGGTCAATCCCGACGTAAAGGCCGGGACCACGATCTACGGCAGCGTCGTCGAGGTTCGCGGCGGCGAGGAGCCCCGCTTCGACGAACGTCGCCGTGTCGGCGGCGAGGTACACCTGCTCCCCTACCGCTCTTCATCGCTCGGGCAGTTGCGTACGGCGTGGATCTATGTTCCGCGTGAGGCTGTCGAGCACCCCGCACGCCGTCTTCCGGTTCTCTATCTGCGCCACGGTGGCGGCGACTTCGAAGGCAGTTGGGTGCGCGAAGGCCGCGTGGCCGCAATCATGGACAATCTGATCGCCGAGAAGGCCGCCGTGCCGATGTACGTCGTCATGACGAACGGTCTTACGGACGGTTCATGGGCCGGAGGCAGCACCCCCGAGGGCATACGACTGCTCGAAAGGGAGCTGATCGGGGATGTCATCCCGCTTGTCGAAAACCGTTATCCGGTGCGTAGAGACAAGCGCTGCCGGGCGATCGCCGGGCTCTCGATGGGAGGCGGTCAGGCTTTCGTCATCGGTTTGCGCAATCTGGATCTGTTCTCGGCAATCGGCCAGTTCAGCGCAGGGATCCTGAGCGACGGGACTTTCGACTACGAACGCTATATCCCGGGGGTAATGGAGGATCCGGAACGAATCAACCGCGAACTGGCCCTGCTGTGGATCGCCTGCGGAACGAAAGATCCGCGTCATGCCGGCCACCTCGATACGGTAGAAGAGCTGCACCGGCGGGGTGTGCGGTGCGAGTTCCACGATGCCCCGTGGGGACACGAGTGGCAATTCTGGCGCCTCCAGCTCCACGATTTCGCACAACGGCTGTTCCGAAACAACCATCAATAAAACTCTACTTGCTTATGAAAAGACTTCTGCTGTTGGGGCTTTGCCTCCTGCTCGGTCCGACCGGATACGCTTCCGGCAAAGGGAAACGCCTCAAAGCTCCCGAAAAGACAATTCTGAAGATGGTCGATCCCGATGCGACCCCCGAAACCAAAGCGCTCTACGCCAATCTGTGGTGTATCGGACTGGACGGCGTCATGTTCGGCCACCACGACTACCCGTCGTACGGTATCGGCTGGAAGGGCGACAAGGACCGCTCCGATGTCAAGGATATCGTCGGATCGCATCCGGCCGTTTACAGCCTGGACATGGCCGGAATCGACGACACCAAGATCCGCCATATCCAGGAGGCCTACAAGCGGGGCGGCGTCTGCATGCTCGTCTGGCACCAAAGCAATCCGCTGACGGAAGGTCCGGGAAAGAAATATCCCGTCGGTACGGCCTGGGACAACACCAAGGTCGTCGATCGGATTCTCCAAGAGGGTTCGCCCATGAACCTCAAATACAAGGCCCGGCTGGACGATGTAGCCGAAGCGTTCCGCAAGATGGTCGATGAAAAGGGCCGCCCCATTCCCGTCATCTTCCGCCCGCTGCACGAACATACCCAGACCTGGAACTGGTGGGGACGTTCCGCTACGACGGACAGGGAGTTCATCGCCTTCTGGCGCTTCATCGTCAGCTACCTGCGAGATACGAAGAACGTGCATAACGTCATCTACGCCATCTCGCCGCAGATGGATACCGTCTATGACGATCCCGTCGGACGCATCCTGTTCCGCTGGCCGGGCGACCAATGGGTCGATTTCATCGGCATGGATTGCTATCACGGCCGCAACACCGCGGCCTTCGAGTCGAACGTGCAGGCAATGGTCGAAGTGCGCGGACTCAGGCACAAACCCGTCGGCATCACCGAAACGGGGCTCGAAAACGACCACAAAGCCGACTATTGGACACAGGATGTGCTGCGCGTGCTGCGCGGCGAACCATGCGCGATGGTCGTGGCATGGCGCAACGACAATCCCCGGCACGCCTACGGCCCCTATCCGTCGGATGCGTCGGCCGAAGACTTCAAACTGTTCGATGCCGACGAGTGGACCCTTTTGGAGCGCGATTTGCCCGACATGTATTCCATGCCCAAGAACGTCACCGTAAAATAACCGGCCATGAAACGTCTGATAACCGCCCTGATGACGGCCGCCCTGCTGTACGGCTGCACATCGGGACGCCGAACCGTCGCTCCGGTCAATCCGGAAGCCTCGCCCGAAGCGCGCCAGCTTCTCGAATTCCTCTACTCGATCCGCGGCAAATACACGCTCGCCGGACAGCACAATTTCATCAGCGATCCCCGCCGCTACGATTCCGTGGTCTATTCCGTCACGGGCAAACGTCCCGTTGTCTGGGGCAGCGATTTCAGCTTCAACGCGCTCGGCGGGAACATCGCGGATTATCACCACTGCGGACCGATGAACCTGACCTCGCCCTGGGGCGAGTGCCGGATCAACGGCCTCTCGACCGAAACTTTGCGACAGAACCTGGTCGATGAAATCAAGCAACGCCATGCCGAAGGGCGCATCATCACGCTGATGTGGCACTGCTGCTTCCCGTCAGAATGCAACGACTGCGACGGGGCTTCGATCTGGACTTGGCAGAACCGCCCGTCGAACGAGGTTTGGAAAGAACTCACGACCGAAGGGACACGACTCAATACGCAGTGGAAAAAACAGATGGACACCGTTATACCCTATCTCGAACAACTGCGTGATGCAGGCATCCCGATCCTTTGGCGCCCGTATCACGAAATGAACGGCGTCTGGTTCTGGTGGTGCAACAAGCCGGGCGAGAACGGCTTCAAGAAATTGTGGATCATGACCTACAATTATTTCACCAAAGTCCACAAGCTCAACAACCTGCTGTGGGTTTGGAACACCAACGCCCCGCGCGACAAGAAAGGGGACGAAGCCGGGCCCTATGCCGACTTCTATCCCGGTCCGGAGTATGTCGATGTGCTGGCCGCCGATGTCTATCACCGCGATTACAAACAGTCGCATCATGACGATCTGCAAGCCTTGGCGGGCGATAAGCTGCTTGCGCTGGGCGAAGTCGGGCAGTTGCCGGATCCGGACTCCTACCACAGTCAGCCCAACTGGTCCTGGTTTATGGTATGGGGCTATTTCATCAACAGCCAGAAAACCGACAGCCTCCCGTCCGAGACGGCCGTCCGGCGGATCTACGACGATCCCCGGACACTGACGCTCGACGAAATCGACTTCTCGGACGGAAAATACCGTCTCAAATAAAACAGCCGCGAAAAAGAGTGCCGGATCGATCCGGCACTCTTCCGGCAACGCCTCGCGCGAAGCCGTCCGGAGGACAGCCTGTCGCCGGCTCCTCCGGCAGCCATTCGCGGACCGCCCGGCCGCAGCGTTTCGGCGGGCATGCGGCGGAGCCGCCTCCCGAAAAAGAATCCTGCCTCCCAGGGCGGTGCGGGGAACGACATCGGCAATCCGGATCATAGCCTCACTCAAAAAAAACGGCGCTGTACCCTTTTCGGGTACAGCGCCGTCCGAGAAAGGCGGACACCGGACACGGCACTCCGCTCCCCAACGGGTCCGCGTCAGTTGGCGAAGGTCAGTCCCTCGTCCGTGGCGTCGATCGCGATCGGTTTCGACCGGTCCACGTCGCCCGCCAGAATCCGCTTCGACAGGTCGTTCACCACGTAACGCTGGATCGTCCGCTTCACGGGACGTGCGCCGTAGAGCGGATCGTAACCCGCCGAGGCGATCCACTCGCGCGCCTTGTCGCTGTACTCCAGCCGGATGCCGTTCTCGGCGAGCATCCGTCGCACGATTCCCAACTGGATGTCCACGATGCGTTCGATCTCCCTGCGGGTCAGCGGCTCGAACATCACGATCTCGTCGATACGGTTCAGGAACTCGGGTTTCAGTTGCTGTTTCAGCAGGTCGATCACCTCGCGGCGCGTCCGCTCCACCACCTCCGACGGCAGCTTTTTGCCGTCGAACGCCTCGGCGAAGTTCTCCTGAATCACCTGCGACCCCATGTTCGAGGTCATGATGATGATCGTATTGCGGAAATCCACCGTGCGGCCCTTGTTGTCCGTCAGACGCCCGTCGTCGAGCACCTGCAACAGGATGTTGAACACGTCGGGATGCGCCTTCTCGATCTCGTCGAGCAGCACGACCGAGTAGGGCTTGCGGCGCACGGCCTCGGTGAGCTGGCCGCCCTCGTCGTATCCGACGTATCCCGGAGGCGCGCCGACCAGCCGCGAGACGCTGTGCCGCTCCTGATACTCGCTCATGTCGATACGCGTCATCATCTGGTCGTCGTTGAAGAGGAATTCCGCGAGCGCCTTCGCCAGCTCGGTCTTGCCCACGCCCGTCGTACCGAGGAAGATGAACGATCCGATCGGCTTGCGGGGATCGTTCAGCCCGGCGCGCGAACGGCGCACGGCATCCGAAATGGCCGCTATGGCCTGCTCCTGCCCGACGACGCGCTTGTGCAGCTCCTCCTCCATGTGCAGGAGCTTCTCGCGCTCCGAGGCGAGCATCCGCTGCACGGGAATCCCCGTCCAGCGCGATACGACCTCGGCCACGTCCTGCGCATCGACCTCCTCCTTGATCATCGACCCGCCGGCCGATGCGAGGCGGTACTCCTCCTGAAAGGCGGCGATCTCCTTCTCGGCCTCCTGAATCTTGCCGTAGCGGATTTCGGCCACCCTGCCGTAGTCGCCCTGCCGCTCGGCCTGCTGCGCCTCGACCTTCAGCCGTTCGATCCGGTCCTTGTTGGTCTGTATCTTCTTCAGCAGATCGCGCTGCCCCTGCCATTTGGCGCGCATTTCGGCGTCCCTGGCCTTCAGCTCCTCGATCTCCCTGGTCAGTTGTCCGATGCGCTCCTCGTCCTTCTCGCGGCGGATCGCCTCGCGCTCGATCTCGAGCTGCCGCACGCGGCGGTCCAGCGTGTCGATCTCCTCGGGCACGGAGTTCATCTCCAGACGCAGCCGCGAAGCGGCCTCGTCCACCAGGTCGATGGCCTTGTCGGGCAGGAAGCGCGAAGTGATGTAGCGCGTCGAAAGCTCCACGGCGGCCACGATCGCCTCGTCCTTGATCCGCACCTGGTGGTGGTTCTCGTAGCGCTCCTTCAGGCCGCGGAGGATCGATATGGCATCCTCCTGCGTCGGCTCATCGACCATCACCTTCTGGAAACGGCGTTCGAGGGCCTTGTCCTGCTCGAAGTACTTCTGGAACTCGTCGAGCGTCGTGGCGCCGATGGTCCGCAGCTCGCCGCGCGCGAGGGCCGGCTTGAGGATGTTCGCGGCATCCATCGCCCCCGACGACTTGCCGGCGCCGACCAGCGTATGTATCTCGTCGATGAAGAGCAGGATCTCGCCGTCGCTGGCCGTAACCTCCTGCACCACGGCCTTCAGCCGCTCCTCGAACTCGCCCTGATATTTGGCGCCTGCGATCAGCGCGCCCATGTCGAGCGAGTAGATGACCTTCGATTTCAGGTTCTCGGGCACGTCGCCGTCGATGATCCGCCGGGCGATGCCTTCGGCGATGGCCGTCTTGCCGACGCCCGCCTCGCCCACGAGGATCGGGTTGTTCTTCGTGCGCCGCGAAAGGATTTGCAGCACGCGGCGGATCTCCTCGTCGCGCCCGATGACCGGGTCGAGTTTTCCCGAGCGCGCCTGCTCGTTCAGGTTGATGGCATACTTGCCCAGCGCGTCGAACTCCTGCGACGAGGTCTGCGAATCGACCGTGGCCCCCTTGCGGAAGGTGCGGATCGCCTCGACGAGCTCCTTCTCCGTCGCTCCGGCCCGCTTGAGCAGGTCGGCGGCCGCACCGCGCTCGGCCACCAGGCCCAGCAACAGGTGCTCGACCGAGGCATACTTGTCGCCGAAGGTCTTCGTGAAATCCACGGCGCGCTGCACGACGCGCGAAGCGTCCTGCGAGAAGAACTGCTCGCCGCCCCCTTCGACCCGCGGCAGCGACGCCACGGCACGGGCGGCCTCCTCGCGCAGGCCGCGCACGTTCACGCCGACGCGTCCCAGAAGGAACGCCCCGAGCGAATCGTCCTCGCGGACGAGGACGCTCAGCAGATGGAGCGGCTCGACAGCCTGCTGTCCGCGCTCTCGGGCCAGGGCAAGCGCCGCTTGCAGCGCCTCCTGCGCCTTGATGGTTAATGTGTTGATGTTCATATCCGTTTGTGTTTATTCGTTTCGTGTTTCATTCCTTCGTTCAGCAAAACGCCTGCCAACCTCCGCCGTCGGCCATCGTGTCATGTTTTGTCACCCAATGGCACGGCCGTCTGACACGGAACCGCCAAATTGGCGAAAAAAGGAGTCCTCCTCCGCTCCGGAATATTATAATTATTTCCTACCTTTGCAAAATCATGAGTGATTTCATCGTCAGCGCACGCAAATACCGCCCGGCGACGTTCCGTTCGGTCGTCGGGCAGAAGCATATCACCTCGACGCTCCAGAACGCCATCGAGCGCGGTCAGCTGGCCCACGCCTACCTCTTCTGCGGCCCCCGCGGCGTAGGCAAGACCACCTGCGCCCGCATCTTCGCCAAGGCGATCAACTGCCTCGCGCCCCACGGCGCCGAGGCGTGCAACGAGTGCGAATCGTGCCGCTCGTTCAACGAGGGAAGGTCGCTCAACATCCACGAGCTGGACGCCGCGTCGAACAACTCCGTGGAGGACATCCGCACGCTCATCGAACAGGTGCGCATCATCCCGCAGGTGGGCCGCTACTCGGTGTTCATCATCGACGAGGTCCACATGCTCTCGGCCGCGGCCTTCAACGCCTTCCTCAAGACGCTCGAAGAGCCGCCCGCACACGCGATCTTCATCCTCGCCACCACCGAGAAACACAAGATCATCCCCACGATCCTCTCGCGCTGCCAGATTTACGACTTCAACCGCATCCGTGTCGAGGATTCGGTGGAATACCTCCGCTACATCGCATCCGAGGAGGGCGTCGCCGCCGACGAGGAGTCGCTCAACCTCATCGCGCAGAAAGCCGACGGCGGCATGCGCGACGCCCTCTCCATGTTCGACAAGGCCGTGTCGTTCTGCGGCACGACGCTCGACTACCGCAACGTGGCCCAAACGCTGAACGTGCTCGACTACGACACCTATTTCGGCGTGACGGAGATGCTTCTGCGGGGCGACTACGCCGAGGCGCTCGTCACCTTCGACGCGGTGCTTTCGAAAGGCTTCTCGGGCCAGACCTTCATGGCCGGCCTGAACCGCCACATGCGCGACCTGCTGATGGCCGAACGCCCCGAAACGCTGCGGCTGATCGAAATGACCGGCACGCTGCTGGAACGATACCGGACGCAGGCGGGCGCCTGCAGTGTCGAGTTCCTGTTCGGTGCGATCTCCGTGCTGACGGAGCTCGACGGGAAAATCCGGCAGTCGTCCAACCAACGGCTGCTCGTGGAGCTGGGACTGATGAAGATCGCCGGTCTCGGCCAAAAAAAAAATGATCTCCTGACCCCATCCGGGGAGTATCCGCTCCCCGAACTGACGCCCCGCACGGCAGCCCCGGCGGCCCGCGCGGAAACGCAACCCGCACTCCCGCCCCCTGCCTCCGGCACGGAAGGCGCGGCTAACGCCGCAAGGCTCCGGCCGGAACCCGCCCCGGCGGCGGAAAGCCCGCGTCCCGAACCTTCGGGCCGTGCGGCGCCGTCCCCGGAACCCGCTCCGGCATCCGGAATGCGTCCGGACGGAAACGTTCCGCCCGCGGCAGCTCCCGCGACGGCATCCGGAACGGCCCCGGCGACACGCCCCGGCCCGGCCGCACCGATGGAGGTTCCGGCGGCGGACACCCGCCCCGCGGCAGCTCCGCAACCGGTCCCGCAACCCGCGGCAAGGCCCGCAGGGACGGCCCGGCGGCCGCTGATCTCCGGAACGTCGCTCTCGGACCTGCTGGCCTCGGCCGGCAATCCGGCGGCGCAGTCCGAGAAGACGCAGGACCCCGAACCGGCCGCCGCAACGGTCGATCCGGAGTGCGCGGCGAAGCTGGAACGGGCGCGGGAACGCATCCTGGCGCTGATCCGCGAACGGCGGCCGCGCTTCGTCCCGGCCTTCGAGCAGATGCTCTTCCGCGGCGACACGATCGCGGTGAGCGTCCCGACGACGGAGCTGCGCGACGAAATCCTGCGCAGCAAGACCGGAATGCTCATGCGGATCGCCGAGCTGGCCGGAGTGACGGGACGGATCGAGCTGGAGATCACGGTCAATGAACAGATACGGGCCGCGCGCCCGATCAGACTCGAGGACCGGGTGAAGTACATCACGGAGAAAAACCCGCTGGTGGCGGAACTCCGGAAAGCCCTGGACCTGGAGGTGGAATAAAACGAAGAAAAGCACCAAAGAAATAAAATGGCAATCAAGAATTTCATCGAAGAACTCGAATGGCGCGGCATGATCCACACGATCATGCCTGGCGCGAAGGAACAACTCGAAAAGGAGATGACGACGGCCTACCTGGGCATCGACCCCACGGCCGACTCGCTGCATATCGGCCACCTGGTAGGCGTGATGATTCTCAAGCATTTCCAGATGTGCGGCCACCGTCCGCTGGCCCTCGTGGGCGGCGCGACGGGCATGATCGGCGACCCCTCGGGCAAGTCGCAGGAGCGCAACCTGCTCGACGAGCGGACCCTCCGGCACAACCAGGAGGCGATCAAGCGGCAACTGGCCAAACTGCTCGACTTCGACTCCGACGCCCCGAACGCCGCGCGCATGGTGAACAACTACGACTGGATGAAGGACTTCACGTTCCTCGATTTCATCCGCGACATCGGCAAGTGCATCACCGTCAATTACATGATGGCCAAGGATTCGGTCAAGAAGCGCTTCAACGGCGAAGGCGACGGCATGTCGTTCACCGAATTCACCTACCAGCTCGTGCAGGGCTACGACTTCCTGCACCTCTACCAGACGATGGGCTGCAAGATCCAGCTCGGCGGCGCCGACCAGTGGGGCAACATCACCACCGGCACGGAGCTGATCCGCCGCAAGCTGGGCCCCGAAGCCGAAGCCTTCGCCATCACCTGCCCGCTCATCACCAAGGCCGACGGCACGAAGTTCGGCAAGACCGAGAGCGGCAACGTCTGGCTCGACCCGCGCTATACGTCGCCCTACAAGTTCTACCAGTTCTGGCTCAACGTGAGCGACGAGGACGCCAAACGCTACATCAAGATCTTCACGCTGCTCGACCGGGAAACGATCGGCGCGCTCATCGCCGAGCACGACGCAGCCCCGCACCTGCGCGTGTTGCAGAAGCGCCTGGCGCAGGAGATCACCACGATGATCCACTCCCGGGAAGAGTACGAGAAGGCCGTCGAGGCCTCGGCCATCCTCTTCGGCGGCACGACCTCCGAGGCGCTGCGCCGGATAGACGAGCAGACGCTGCTGCAGGTCTTCGAGGGCGTGCCGCAGTTCCGCATCGCCCGCGCCGGACTGGGCCTGCCGTTCGTGGAGCTGGCGGCCGAAAAGACGCAGGTGTTCCCCTCGAAGGGCGAGTGCCGCAAGCTGGTGCAGGGCGGCGGCGTGTCCCTCAACAAGGAGAAGGTGACCGATCCGATGCGCGAGGTGACCGACGCGGACCTCATCGCCGGCAAATACCTCCTCGTGCAGCGCGGCAAGAAGAACTACTACCTCGTAATCGCCGAATAGGCCATGGAGTACCGCATCGCACTCGACCGCATGGAGTTCCGGGCGCTGCACGGCTGCTACGAACTGGAACGGAAGGTGGGCAACCGCTTCACGGTCGATCTGGAGCTTACGGCCCTGCTGGGCGAAGCGGCCGCGGAGGACGACGTGGAGAAGACGGTCAATTACCTCACCGTCTATCAGATCGTCCGGGAACGGATGGGACAGACGCAGCGGACCATCGAACGCGTGGCCCTGAACATCATCGAGGCGCTGTACGCCGCCTTTCCGCAACTGCGGCACGTGAAATGCACCGTCTCGAAGCTGGCGCCGCCGCTGGGCGGAAAACTCGACCGCGTGAGCGTCACGCTGGAGAGGTAACGGACACGACCGGCGGGCAGGCTGCGGCCTGCCCGCCGGTTTCACACTCAAAGCAACGGACATGAAACACCATTCGCACGCCCGGGTCACGCTGGGCGGAAAACTGAGCGCCGTGCTGGTCGCCGCCGGAAGTTCGGTGGGGCTGGGCAACATCTGGCGGTTTCCCTATGTGGCCGGCGACAACGGCGGAGGGGCCTTTCTGGCGATCTACATCCTCTGCGTCCTGCTGCTGGGACTGCCGCTCATGCTGGCCGAATTCACCGTGGGACGCGCCTCGCACCGCAACGCCGTGGGGGCCTTCCGGACGCTCGATTCCCGCTGGAGCTTCCTGGGATACAACGGCGTGCTGGCGGCGTTCCTGATCCTCGGCTTTTACCTCGTGGTCTCGGGCTGGACGGCCGGCTACATGGTCCGCTCCCTCACGGGCGAACTCGCACGCCTCTCCTCCGCCGCGGAGTACGAAGCGCTGTTCGCGGAGTTCATCCGCGACCCGTGGCGGCCGCTCGTTTACACCGGACTGATCGCGCTGGCCACCCACTCCGTGATCGCGCTGGGCGTCCGGAAGGGCATCGAACGCTCGGCCAAGGTGCTCATGCCGCTGCTGTTCGTCGTCCTCATCGCCCTCTCCGTCCACTCGCTGCTGCTGCCGGGCGGCGGCGAAGGGCTGCGTTTCTTCTTCCGGCCCGACTTCTCGCAGGTCACCCCCTCGACCGTGCTCGTGGCCCTGGGACAGGCCTTCTTCTCGCTCTCGATCAGCATCGGCACGATGGTCACCTACGCCTCCTACTTCAAACCCGACACCGACCTGCGCCACACGGCGCTGAATGTCACGATCCTCGACACGCTGGTCGCCGTGCTGGCCGGCGTGGTGATCTTCCCGGCGGTCTTCAGCGTCGGAATCGCCCCCTCGTCGGGACCTTCGCTGGTCTTCATCACCCTGCCGGGCATCTTCAACGGCATGCCGCTGAGCATGGTCTGGTCGTCGGTGTTCTTCCTGCTGCTCATCGTGGCGGCCCTCACCTCGACCATCTCGCTGCACGAGGTCGTCACGGCCTACCTGCACGAAGAGTGGCACCTGAGCCGCCGCGCGGCGGCGTGGACCACCACCCTCTCGACCGGGGCGTTAGGAGCCGTGGCTTCGCTCTCGATGGGGGTGCTGGGCGGCTGGACGATCTGCGGTCTGAATATCTTCGACTCGCTCGACTACCTCACGGCCAACATCATGCTCCCCGTGGGCGGACTGCTCACCTGCCTGTTCGTGGGCTGGCGGCTCGACCGGCAGGTGCTCCGCGCGCAGCTCACCAACGACGGTGTCCTGCCCTTCCGCATCTACCGGCTCTTTCTGGTGTTGCTGCGCTACTTCTGCCCGGTGATCCTGCTGCTCGTCTTCCTCGACAACCTGGGTGTCTTCTAAAGCGGAAAACAGTCCCCGCGGCAGACGCGGCGGGGACACAGAACACTCCCGGAAAGGCACAAAAAAAGGTACGGCCCCGAAAAGCCGTACCTTTTTCTTCTCCTCCCGCAGCGTCAGTTGATGTTCCGCCGGTCGGGTTCGTGGTCGGGCGAAGCCGCCTCCATGTCGATCTGCAACTTGACCATGTTGATGGCTGTCGCCGCCGCCTCGTCGCCCTTGTTGCCGTGGCGGCCGCCGCAGCGGTCCAGCGCCTGCTGCATGTCGTTCACGGTCAGCACGCCGAACGCGATCGGCATGTTCCACTGGATCTGCAGTTGCGTGATGCCCTGCGTCACGCCCTGACAGATGAAGTCGAAGTGCCGCGTATCGCCCTGAATGACGCATCCGAGCGCGATCACGGCGTCCACGTCGGTATATTCCGCGAAGAACTGCGCACCGAGCGACAGCTCGAACGTACCGGGGACATACTTGATCTGAATGTTCATGTCGGGGCATCCGGCGGCGCGCAGCGTGCGCACGGCACCTTCCAGCAACGCCTCCGTCACCTCCCGGTTCCACTCGGCCACGACGATTCCGAACCGCATGTCCGCAGCCGACGGCAACGGCGAATCGAATTTGGAAAGGTTATGGTTTCTGGTCGCCATCTCGCCGCACTCCTTATTTAGCGCTTCCGAGCAGCTTCTCGGCCTCGCGGGCCTCCATCGAAGCGGGATACGTGTCGAGAATCTGCTGGTAGAATCCGGCGGCGGCCGCAGCGTCGCCCTGGGCCTGCGCCGCCAGTCCGGCCTTACGCAGGTACATCGGGGCGGTCAGGTTGTTGTCGGCGGCCTTCACGGCCTTGCGGTAGAAATCCACGGCCTTGGCGTAGTCCTGCCGCTCGACGGCCACATCGCCCTGCAACCCGTAGTTCTGGGCATTGACGAGTGCGCCGGGCAGTCCCTTGACAGGCGAATACTTCGCCAGACAGGCGGCGGCATTCTCCAGATCGCCCGTACGCAGGTAGCAGATGCCGGCGTAGTGCCTGGCCAGATTGCCCGAGGGGGTCGAACCGTACTGCTCGATCACGTCGAGGAACCCGGCGCCGTTGGCATCGCCCTGCAACGCCAGCTCGAAGTCGGGATTCTCCGCCTCGAAACGCGACTGCGCCTCGGCGATCATCTCCGCGGCCTTCTCGACGCGCGGCGCCACGATCAGCGCCCGGTAGCCGTAAACCAACGCGGCGAGAACCAGCAGCCCCAGAAAAACGTAGGTGAGCTTGCGCCCGTTCTTTTCGAAAAAGAGTTCCGTTCTGTTCATTGCCTCGCCGAGGCTTTCCGGCTCGGCGACGTTCTGCTTCGTCATAGATCCAAACGTATTTTTTAGTTTATAATTTGCACGGTAGGCAGCAAAGATACAAAACTATTCACAATGTGCAATGTCGTGTCCGGATTTTTTGTACTTTTGTTCCATGTATCTGAAGAAAATCGCACTGCTGAATTTCAAAAACATCGAACAGGAGGAGCTGACGTTTTGCCCCGGCATCAACTGTCTGGTGGGCGACAACGGCGCGGGCAAAACCAACATCGTGGATGCGGTCCACTACCTCTCCATGTGCAAGTCGTCGCTTCAGATGACCGACGGGCAGAGCATCCGCCACGGGGCGGATTTCTTCCTCGTCGAAGGGCAGTACGCGACCGACGGCGGCAAGAGCGAGAACGTCGTCTGCTCCTTCTCGCGCAAGGGCGGCAAGGTGCTCAAACGCAACGGCAAGGAGTACGACCGGCTTTCGGACCACGTGGGACTGATCCCCGCCGTGATCGTGTCGCCGGCCGACGGGGCCCTGATCTCCGACGCGGCCGACGAGCGGCGCCGCTACCTCAACGCCTTCATCTCGCAGCTCGACCGGGCCTACCTCAGCTCGGTCATGCGCTACAACGCCGTCCTGGCCGAACGGAACCGGCTGCTGAAGATGCAGCCCGACGAGGTGATGCTGCAAATCTACGACCGCCAGCTCGTCGAACACGGCGAGGCGATCCACGCCCGGCGGCGCGAGGCGGCGGAACTGTTGCAGCCCGTCGTCGAAGCCTATTACCGCACGCTCTCGGGCGACCGCGAGCAGGTCGGGCTGCACTACCGCTCGGAGCTGAACGAGCGGCCGTTCGGCGAGATCCTGCTCGCCGCGCGGCAGAAGGACCTGGCCAACGAGTTCACCACCGCGGGCATTCACCGCGACGACCTGGTGCTCCGCATCGGCGGCTACCCCCTGCGCAAATACGGCTCGCAGGGACAGCAGAAATCCTTCCTGATCGCCCTCAAGCTGGCGCAGTACGCCATCGTGGCCCGCAGCAAGGGCGAACGGCCGCTGCTGCTGCTCGACGATCTGTTCGACAAACTCGACGCCGGCCGCGTCGAACAGCTCATCCGGCTGGTTTCGGACGAGACGTTCGGGCAGATCCTCATCACGGACTGCAACCCCACCCGTCTGAGAACGATACTCGACAAGGCCGGCGGGGAGTATCTGCTCTACACCGTCGAAAACGGAAAGGCCCGGCGATGAGACGCACGAAAACGATGCTGATGGGCGACCTGCTGGAGGAGTTCTTCAAACGCCCCTACGTCGCCGCCAAGGTCGCCGAAGGAAAGCTGCCCGACACGTGGCGCGAAATCGTCGGCGACCGTGCCGCGGACGCCACCACCGAGTTGCGGCTCGAACGGCATATTCTCCACGTGCGCATCCAATCGAGCGTGCTGCGCTCCGAACTCTTCTACCAGCGCGACCTGCTCTGCGAGGAGATCAACCGCCGCTCGGGGCTCAGGCTGGTCCATGCGGTCATCATCCGGTGACACGCCGTCCGCACACGAAAAGAGCCGGGAGCGTTCCGAAACGCTCCCGGCTCTTCGTCGGAGTCCGCACGGATCACTTGATGATCGCGGCGCGGTTGGCCTTCTGGACGTTGAAGATGTCCTTCTCGTCGCCCAGGCCCTTGTAGGTCAGTTGCTCGGGACGCACGCCCTGTTTCACGAGGTAGTCGTAAACCCGCTTGGCGCGGTTTTCGGCGACGCGCCTGTTCCCGGCCTTCGAACCCGTCTGCTGGTCGGCATGGCCCTGAATGGTATAGACGCGGTCCCGCGGGCCGGCCTTGATCTGCTCGGCGATCAGGTCGAGACGGGTCTTCTCCTGCGGCGTCAGCGTGGACATGCTGTAATTGTAGAGGATGATCGAGTTGGAGACGATGGCGGCCTCCTCGCGCACCTCGGCACGCTGTGCGGCGGCAGCCTTCGCGGCAGCGTCCGCAGCGGCGGCCCTGGCAGCCTTCGCCTCGGCGCGGGCAGTCTGCAACTGGTTCTCCAGCATGTCGTTGTCGGCTTCGACGGCCGCCACGGCTGCGGCACTCGCAGCCACCATCTCCTGAAACGCCTCGATGTCCTCGGCGGTATAACCCGGCAGCCCGCGAACCCAGCCGCGGTTGTTGAAGCGGTACGAGAATCCGGCCGTGGCGCTGAACCCGAAGAGGTAGCTGCCGTCCATCGGCGACGGCGAGAGGGTCGATTTGGCCAGCATGCCCTTCAGCTCGATATTGAAGTCGAACGACGGGGAGAGGCGGAACTTGTTCAACAGACCGTAGGTGAATCCGAAGTTCTGGCGCGAACCCGTGCCGTTGTCCTTCTGGCTCTTGTCCGTGAAGTTCGAGGCCACGTAGCCGAAGCCCACGAACGGCACGCCGTACCAGGCGCGGTCGTCACGATAGCCGCCGAACCAGTTGGAGGCGTTCAGCATGAAGTCGATATGCGCGAACATATAGGGCCAGGTCTTCTTGGCGTCGAGCGCATCGTAGTTGTTGAACCAGCCGCCCTGCAACTGCGCGCGGACACCGGCCACGGGATGCACCCATTTCAACAGCGAGAAGTTGCCCTCGAATCCGATGCGGTCGCCGAACTTACCGTGGTTCGTGCCGTTCGAAAGGGCCGTGCCGGCTCCGGCTCCGACCGAGATTTCCCAGTTGTCCCAGAATCCGTTGGAAACGAAGCCGGACCAGCTCGGCCTCTTCGGGGTTTCTTGCGCCCAGGCGGCGGATACGAGCGCCAGGAGCAGGATCGTAGAATAGATTTTTTTCATAATCGGTTTATAATAAAATACGTTATCCTGCTCTCTGCAAATTCCGTTCTCATTTGCCCGAAAACGCGCAAAGCGGCGAATCGCCGTCAAAAAAGGCCCGAAACGAACATTTCGGGCCTTTTTACGAAAACATCGCTGCGCGCGGGGATCATCCGCACTTGGAATAGCCGCACGACATGCACGTAAGGCAGCCGTTCTGGTAGGCCATGTTCTCCTGGCCGCAGCTCGGACACTTGCCCTTGGCCTGCGTGCCATCGACGATATACTGTTTCAGCGCCCGGCAGACACCCGTCTTCCACGTGTTGATCGACTCGCTGTCCAGATGCAGCGACTCGATGAGCGACACGGTCTTCTCGATCGGCATTCCGTAGCGCAGCACGCCCGAGATGAGCTTCGCGTAGTTCCAGAACTCCTCGTTGAACAGGCGCGAGATGCCGCCGATGGTGTTCGTATAGCCGTAGCGGTCCGTGTACTGGAAGTCGTAGCGCTTCGTGCCGTCCTCCTCGCGGACCTTGATGATGAATCCCTTGGTGATCTTGCGCGGAATATACATGGCGTCCTCCTCGATCTTGCCGGTGAAGACCTCGTAAGGCCGTCCCTCCTGCAGGCCGACGAAGGCGATCCAGTCCTCCGAACCGTTCTTGAAACGCACGATGTCGGCGGGAATCGACTTCGGACGCTTCGGAACCTGTCCGGGATGCTCCTCGCACTTCCTCTTTTTGGAGCTCTTCTCCAGCAGTACGCCGTCACGGCAGCCGTCGCGATAGACCGTGACGCCCTTGCAGCCGCACTCCCACGCCGTACGATAGACATCGGCCACGAGCGCCTCCGAGACGTTGTTCGGCAGGTTCACCGTCACCGAAATCGAATGATCGACCCACTTCTGGATCGCCCCCTGCATCTTGACCTTGGCCACCCAGTCGATGTCGTTGGCCGTGGCCTTGTAGTAGGGCGACGCCTTGACCCATCCGTCCAGCTCGGCGTCGGAGATCGTCGCCAGCTTCGACGTGTCGTAGCCGTTCGCCTCCAGCCATTTGACGAAATTGTGGTGGTAAACGTTGTACTCCTGGAACTTCTCGCCCGTTTCGTCCTCGAAGTCCACATGCGTGTCGTGGTCCGAGGGGTTGATCTTGCGGCGGCGCTTATAGACCGTGCGGAAGACCGGCTCGATGCCCGACGTGGTCTGCGACATGAGCGACGTCGTACCCGTCGGAGCGATCGTCAGCATGGCGATATTGCGGCGTCCCACCCGGCACATCTCCTCGTAGAGCGCCGGATCGGCCTCGCGGATGCGGGCGATCATCGGGTTCGCGGCCTCCTTCGCCGCGTCGTAGATCGGGAACGCCCCGCGTTCGGCGGCCATCTTCACCGAGGCCCGGTAAGCCTCCACGGCCAGCGTCTTCTGCACCTCGACGGCGAAGTCGATCGCCTCCTGCGTACCGTAACGCAGCCCCAGCGCGGCGAGCATGTCGCCTTCGGCCGTGATGCCGAGCCCCGTGCGGCGGCCCTTCTGCGCCATCGTGCGGATCTTCTTCCACAGCTCCAGCTCCACGCTGCGCACGTCCTCGTCCTCGGGATCGGCGGCGATCTTGCCGATGATCTGCTCGACCTTCTCCAGCTCCAGGTCGATAATGTCGTCCATCATGTGCATCGCCTTGCCCACGTGGTCGCGGAACAGGTCGAAGTCGAACTTCGCATCGGCCCGGAAGGGGTTGTTCACGTAGCTGAACAGATTGAGCGCCAGCAGGCGGCACGAATCGTAGGGACAGAGCGGAATCTCGCCGCAGGGATTGGTCGAAACCGTGCGGAAGCCCTCGTCGGCATAGCAGTCGGGCACGCTCTCGCGCAGGATCGTATCCCAGAACAGCACGCCCGGCTCGGCCGACTTCCAGGCGTTGTGGATGATCTTCTCCCAGAGTTTCTTCGCGTCGATGTCCTGCGCGTATTTCGGATGGTCCGCGCCGATCGGGAACTGCTGGTGGTATTTCTTGCCGGACAGCGCCGCACGCATGAATTCGTCGTCGATCTTGATCGAGACGTTGGCGCCCGTCACCTTGCCCGTGTCCACCTTGGCGTCGATGAACCGCTCGGCGTCGGGGTGCTTGATCGAGAGCGAGAGCATCAGCGCGCCGCGGCGGCCGTCCTGCGCCACCTCGCGCGTCGAGTTCGAATACCGCTCCATGAAGGGCACGATGCCGGTCGAGGTGAGCGCCGAGTTGAGCACCGGACTGCCCGTGGGACGGATGTGCGAGAGGTCGTGTCCCACGCCGCCGCGCCGTTTCATCAACTGCACCTGCTCCTCGTCCATGCGGAAAATGCCGCCGTACGAGTCTGCCGGATGCTTGTGGCCGATGACGAAGCAGTTCGAGAGCGAGGCCACCTGGAAATTGTTGCCGATGCCCGTCATCGGGCCGCCCTGCGGAATGACGTAGCGGAAATGGTCGAGCAGGGCGAACGCCTCCTCCTTCGACATCGGGGAGGGATACTTGCGCTCGATACGCTCGATCTCGGCGGCGATGCGCTCGTGCATCTCCCGGGGCGACTTCTCGTAGATATTGCCGAAAGAGTCCTTCAGGGCGTACTTGCTGACCCACACCGTAGCGGCCAGTTCGTCCCCGTCGAAATACCTCTTCGATTCGGCGACCGCATCGTTGTACTCGACCTTGCTCGGTGCCTTTTCCTGGGTGTTTTTTGACATATCCTATCTATTTTTCAGATTTTTACGTATTCGGACAGACCGAAGCCCGTTCTACAAAATTGGTGCTTTTCCTCCGGAAAAACCAATTCCGCGAACCAAACTTATCCACAAATTATCTACAACAGCGCCGAAAGGCGCGTCCCGCAGCATCGGAACGCGCCCCGGGTCCCGTCCGTGCGCGTCACTTCACCGCGACGGCGTCGATTTCGACCAGCGCCCCCATCGGCAGCGCAGCCACCTCGTAGCACATGCGGGCCGGCATGTCGGCGGTGAAGAACTCCGCATAGACGGCGTTCATGGCCGCGAAATCGCCGATCGACTGCAACAGCACGGTGGTTTTCGCCACATCGCCGTAGCCGTATCCCGCCTCGCGGAGGATATGCCCCAGATTCACCAGCGACTGACGCGTCTGGGCCTCGATGCCCTCGGCCATCCGGCCCGTCGAGGCGTCGATGGGCAACTGCCCCGAAACATACAGCGTTCCGCCGGCCTCCACGGCCTGCGAATAAGGTCCCACGGCCTTCGGAGCCCCGGGCGATGCGATGATCTTTTTCATAATCTCTGTTTTTCGGACATTCGGTACTTTTGCCATACATGCGCACTCCGGTCCTTCCTCCTCCGCCCCGCGGCGCCGGACGCCGCCGAAACGGCTGAACGTGAAGCGTTCCGTCCCGGACGCGGCGAAAGTCCGCCCTGGAGCGCGATACAAAGATACGATTTATTCGTATATTTGCGAAACGACAAAAACGGAAAACCGATGAGAATGATCCCGAAGATCGCGGCCGTCGCGGCCGCAGCGATACTCGCCGCATCCTGCTGCCCCTGCCGGTCCTACCAGAAAAAGACCCGCCGGCCCCTCGTGGGAACCGAGTGGCAGCTCGTCCAGCTCGGCGGACGGAGCGTACAGCCACAGGCGGACCGGTTTCACATCACCTTCCAGAGCGAAGAGGGCCGCATAACGGGCGTCGGAGCCTGCAACCGGGTGTTCGGCCCCTTCGAAGAGGGCGAGAAGCGCGCCCTCCGGATCGGCCCGCTGGCCTCCACGATGATGGCCTGCCCGGACATGAAGACCGAACGCGAATTCACCGAAGCGCTCGAAGCCACGACCCACTACGACATGGACGGTCCGATGCTCCTGCTGCTCTCGAACGGCGAACTGCGGGCCGTGTTCCAGGCCAAACCGGAGACGGAACGATAGCCCGCCGTCCGAACTCCGGCCGGGGATCCGACGCAAGACGGTCCGGAGTTCCCGAAAAGAATCACCCCTGCCGCAAACTCCGTTGCAGCAGGGGTGAAATCGTTCCGGACCGCTGTCCGGAGGCTACTTCAGGTTCGGATTGAGCCCGCCCCACTCCGAAACGGGCGGGATAATGCCCATCGAGATCACCTCGTCGCGCAGCTTGCAGAGGTGCTCGTAGCTCTCCCGGAGCGTCTTGTGCTCCTCGGGGGTTCCCTGTACGTCCTTGCAGGTCACGCCGTCCTTCGTGATCTCGGTCTCCATCGCCATCAGGATATGGTCGAACTCGCCGTTATGCACATACACGCCGGCGGGGTACTCGAACGGCTTGCCGCCCATGGCCGCAGCGATCATGCAGATCGACACGTAAGCCGGGCTCTGGAACGACGAACGGCCGCGCAGGTCGATGATGTGCTTGCCGCCCTGGATGACCCGCTGTTGCAGCGCATGCCAGTCCTCGACGGGCATCTTCGTACCGATCAGCTCCGAGAGGGGCTTGCCGTCCACGAGCGTCGTCGAAGCGAAGACGGCCATCTGCTCCCCGTGGCCGCCGTAGGTGCGGCAGTTCTTCACCTCGTCGGGCGAAATTCCGAAATATCTGGCCAGCTCCGAACGCAGACGCGTGGAGTCGAGGGCCGCGAGGGTCGAGACCTGCGAGGGTTTCAGCCCCGAATAGATCAGCGTCACCAGCCCCGTGATGTCGGCCGGGTTGAAGATCACCACCACGTGCTTCACGTCGGGACAGTAGGTCCGGAGGTTCTTGCCGAACTCCGCGGCGATCTCGGTGTTGCCTTTGAGCAGGTCCTCGCGCGTCATGCCGGCCTTGCGGGCGGCGCCGCCCGACGATACGACGTACGAAGCGCCCCTCAGCGCCTCCCCGACGTCGGTGGTCCACGTGATGTTCACCCCTTCGAAACCGCAGTGGTACAACTCTTCGGCCACGCCTTCGAGCGCCGGACCGAACGGGTCGTAAAGGCAGATGTTGGGCGTCAGGCGCATCATCAGCGCCGTCTGGGCCATGTTCGAGCCGATCATGCCGGCCGCACCCACAATGGTAAGCTTTTCAGTTGTTACGAAATCCATGACTTTATCGTTTAAAAGGTCTTGTTCATTCTATCTCCCGCCGGTTCAGCAGCGCGTGGGTGATCGTCAGCTCATCGACGTACTCCAGCTCGTCGCCGAATCCGATCCCCCGGGCGATGGAGGTGATTTTCAATCCGGGGAACTGCCTGAGACGGTTCATCAGGTAGAACAGCGTCGTTTCGCCCTCGACCGAGGTCGAAATGGCGATGATGACCTCCCGGACGCCGCCCCGCGCGATGCGCTCGCACAGCAGGTCGATCTTCAGGTCCGAGGGCGAAATGCCCTGCATGGGCGAAATGACGCCACCCAGCACATGATACAGCCCCCTGTACTGGTGCGTGTTCTCGATCGAAAGCACGTCGGCCACCTGCTCCACGACGCAGATCGTCGAGTGGTCCCGCTCCCGGTCGGCGCAGATCGGGCATACCTCCTCGTCGGAGAGGTTGTTGCACTGCGAGCAATACCGGACCTCGTTGCGGAACCGGTCAATGCTGCGCGTCATGTCGGCCACCGACTCCCGCTCCATGCGCAGGATGTGGATGGCCAGCCGGAGCGCCGTGCGGCGTCCCACGCCCGGAAGTTTCGACAACTCCCCGACAACGTCCTGCAAAAGCCTCGACATCAGATCCTCTCGATCGTCCTACACTCCAGCCACCCCTTCTTGCCGTCGGCGATAGTGATTTCGCACCACCCCTCGAGCCGGTCGGAAATCTTCACGAGCGTCCCTTCGTGCAGCACGAAGAGGTCCGTCGCCGACTTGTCGGGCGAACTCTTCACGGCCGTCGAGGCGGCCATCACCACGGCCTGCGAGTCGTCGAGCATCTCGCGGCGTTCGCCCGCGGCGAACCACGTCGTCAGGACGAACAGCGCCGCAGCGACCGCCGTGCCGTAGAACCCCGCCTTGCGCAGCGACAGGCGCGGCGCGAGCAGGTAGAGGAGAAACAGCCCCAGCGCGAAGGCCAGCGCGGCGAGCGACAGCACGCTCCAGGCCGTGCAGCTCATCGTGCGGCGCACGGCGCGCGCCCACTCCGTGAGGAAAAACGCGGGAATCTCCTCGATGCGGTCCTTCGTCCGCGCCTCGGCCACCGAGAGGTTGTAACGGATGTCGTCGCTGCCGGGAGCCAGCCGCAGGGCGCGGTGGTAAAAGAGAATCGCGCGCCCGGTCTGGCCCTCCTTGAAGCAGGCGTTGGCCAGGTTGTAGTAGAGTTTCGCCGACCCCATCCCGCCGACGAGGATCCGCTCGTACATCTCCAGCGCGGCGTGGTAATCGCCGTTGATATAGGCCGTATTGGCCCGGTCCCAGAGCGACCCGGCGGAGGATTCGGCCCCGGAGTCGTCCGCCCGTTCCCCGGCGGCCGTCGCCGCATCGCCGGACGCCGCGACGGAATCCGTCCGCGGCTCCCCGGCCGGTGCGGCCCCCTCCTGCGCGGACAGGGCCGAGAGGCCGAACAGCAGGACAAGAGTGATTATCAATCGCTTCATGACACTATCGTTTTATGACCGCCTCGATGCGGGAGATCAGGTCCACGCCCTCCGAATAGACGTCGCTCATCTGCGCCGACGCCGCGGGCGAATACTGCGCCTCGTCGCACTGCGTGATGATGGCCGTGAAGCGCTGCGACTCCTCGGCCGACACGCCCCGCTTGTGCAGCTCCTCGCGGACGTTCTCCTTCGTGAGGTTGGCCACCGGAATGTTGAACTTGTCGCTCATGTAGCCCCACAACGCGCGGAGCATCTCCTCGTAGAAGGCGTGGCGGTTCTGTTCCTCCATGTAGCGGCGGGCGGCGCGGAAACGCTGCACGGCGACCTTGTTGGCCCGCTTGCCGCGGACCAGCGCGGCGTTCTGCGACTCGCGGATCTGCCGGCGCAGCGCGACATAGACCGCAGCGAACAGCGCCAGCACGGCGCACAGCACGCCCCAGTAGGCCGCCCCGAAGAGGAACGGAGCGCCCGTCACACGCAACTGCGGAGCCCCCAGCTTGATGAAGCGGATGTCCTGCCCGAGCATCTTCACCTCCTCCTTCGACATGCCGCGGCCCTGCATCACCACCGCGTCGCCTCCGCCTCCGCGGACGTCGGGCGTGACCTCGAGCGTCATGGGCTTCGACTGCAACGTGACGTACTGTCTGCGTTCGAGGTCGAAATAGGTGAACTCGATCGGATCGACCTCATAGGTTCCCTCGGCGCGGGCGATGAAGGGGTACTCGAACTGCCGGTATCCCGAGATGCCCGAGGCCGAGGTGTTGATCGACTCGGTCGTCTTGACGTTGTACTGTTCGAACGACGCGGGCAGCGCCAGTTTGGGCGCCTGCACGAAGGTCAGGTTGCCCGTACCGGAAATCTTCACCGTGCACGTCGCGCCCGAGTTGGCCGCGAAGCGGTCCGACGGCAGGTCGGTATCCATGCGGAACGACCCGACGGCTCCGCTGAAGCTCGAGGGCGCCCCCTCGGGCAGCGGCCGGACCTCGATCGCCGCCCGCTGGCTCTTCACCTTGCGCGGAACGTTGAAAACCTCGTGACCGCCTCCGAAGAAGGGGTCCACGTGGCGGCTCTGCACCATCACCTGCGCCACGACGGTCATCTCCACCGGGTCGATCGAGAGCGTGCCCACCTGCTGCGGATAGAGCAGGTAGTCGAACAGCACCCGCGTCTCGTACACCTTGCCGTTGTAGCTCTCCCGGCCGATGCGGGCCGATCCCGGGGCCGAAAGGTCCTGCGACCAGAAGCCGTTGAACGAGGGGGCCGATTCGGGGACGATGTTCACATAGGGAACGCGCGTGTAGAGCTTGAAGGCCACGTGCAGCGGCTCGTTCTTATAGACCGACGACTTCGACACGACGGCCCGCAGCAGGATGTCGTCCTTGCCGATCTGCTGCTGCACGTCGCGCTGTCCGCCGCCGTCGGGTCCGCCGGGTCCGCCCCTCTGCGGACGCTGCTGCGCCCGCGAGGCGTCGCCCTCGTTCACGATCTCGATCGGCAGCGGCTCGGTGCGGTAGGTCTTGCCCTCCACGTCGATCCGTGCCGGACCGATCGTGACGTTGCCCGCGCTCTGCGGCAGCAGGACATAGGTGATCGTGTAGTTGATGCTCTTGGTCATCGAGTTGCCCACGATCTGCACCGAATGCCCGCGCGACTCCGCCGGACCGGCTATCACGTCGAACCCCTCGAACGACGGAGCCTGGAAACTCCCTTCGTCGGGATCGGCGTTGAGCGCGAACTCCACGCGGAACGCCTCGCCGACGGCCACCGTCAGCGGCGAACTGGCCTCGAAGGTGACCTCCCCGGCGGCGAACGCCCGGAAAGCCGCCAGCAGGAGAAGCGCCGTTCCCGTTATTCTCGCAATAAAACCTTTCATCAGTTCTACAACGTACCATCCCGCCCGGTTAGTATCCGGGCGGGATGGAAATTAATGTTTGAAATCGGCGAAAAAGTCGTTCCCCTTGTCATCGACGATGATGAAGGCGGGGAAGTTCTCGACGTAGATCTTGCGCACGGCCTCCATGCCCAGCTCGGGGAAGTCCACGACCTCGACCGACTTGATGGAGTTCTTGGCCAGAATGGCCGCCGGGCCGCCGATCGAACCGAGGTAGAAACCGCCGTTGGCCTTGCAGGCGTCCGTCACGGACTGCGAGCGGTTGCCCTTGGCCACCATCACCATCGAACCGCCGTGCTTCTGGAACAGGTCCACGTAGGGGTCCATACGTCCGGCCGTCGTCGGGCCGAACGAACCCGAAGCCATGCCCTGCGGCGTCTTGGCCGGACCGGCGTAATACACCGGATGCTTCCTGAAGTATTCGGGCATGGGCTTGCCCTCGTCGAGCATCTGCTTGATGCGGGCATGGGCGATGTCGCGGGCCACGATGAGCGTACCGCGGAGGTTCAGGCGCGTCTTGATCGGGTATTTCGTCAGGATGGCGCGCACCTTGTCCATGCCCTCGTCGAGGTCGATGTCCACGGCGGGCGACATGGCCGGCGCCTCCGCAGGCAGGAACCGCGCGGGGTTCTTCTCCAGCTTCTCGAGGAAGATGCCCTCGGGGGTGATCTTCGCCCTGATGTTGCGGTCCGCCGAGCAGCTTACGCCGATGGCCACGGGGCACGAGGCCGCATGGCGCGGAGCGCGGATCACGCGCACGTCGTGCACGAGATACTTGCCGCCGAACTGGGCGCCGACGCCGCTCTCGCGGCAGATTTTCAGCACCTTCTCCTCCCATTCCAGGTCGCGGAAGCAGCGGCCGCCCTCGTTGCCCGAAGTGGGAAGCTCGTCGAGGTAGCCGGCCGAAGCCTTCTTCACCGTCGAGAGGCACATCTCGGCCGACGTGCCGCCGATGCAGAGGGCCAGGTGGTACGGCGGGCAGGCCGACGTGCCGAGGTCGAAGATATGCTGTCGGATGAATTTCGTGAGCGACTCCTCGTTCAGCAGCGCCTTGGTCTGCTGGTAGAGGAAGGTCTTGTTGGCCGAGCCGCCGCCCTTGGTGATGAAGAGGAACTCGTACTCCATGCCGGGCTTGCCGCCGTAGATGTCGATCTGCGCCGGAAGGTTCGTGCCCGAGTTCTTCTCGTCGGTCATCGTGAAGGGCACGACCTGCGAATAGCGGAGGTTGCGCTCCTTGTAGGTCTCGTAAACTCCCCTGGCGATGCACTCGGCGTCGTCGGCTCCCGTCCAGACGTCCTCGCCCTTGTGCCCGATGCAGATGGCCGTGCCGGTGTCCTGGCAGGTCGGCAGCTCGCCCTCGGCGGCCACGCACTGGTTGAGCAGCATCGTGTAGGCCACGAACTTGTCGTTGTCGGTGGCCTCCGCATCGTCGAGGATGTCGCGCAGCTTTTGCAGATGCGCCGCACGCAGATAGAACGACACATCCGAATAGGCCGCCTTCGACAGCAGCTCGAGGCCCGCGGGGTCCACTTTCAAGATTTTACGCCCGTCGCACTCGACGACCTTCACGTAATCCTTCGTCAAAAGACGGTACTCGGTTTTGTCCTCCCCGACGGGGAACGGCTCCTGATAGATGAAGTCTGCCATAATCCTTATAGTAATGTTTGTGTTGTCCGTCTCTGTTTCCGGTAGCCGAAAGCCACCGGCCGGAGTCTCCGCCGGCCCGCGCCGGAGACGGCCCCGAAACGCCCGGCGGGACGTTCCGCCCTCCCGGTCCGCCGGCAGGGCCAACCGCTGAAACTCCGGAGGGAAACCCCGGCCCGCCTGCGGTTTCCCTTCGGGAAAGCCCCTGCAAATTTACAAAAAACAATCCGGATTGCGCAACTATTTTCCGCGCTCTGTTATTTTTCTCACAAAATGAAATCTTTATTTAGTTTTTTTAGTAAATTTGCAAGGTCAAAAACAGCCAGTAATTTCACTTAAACTCTAATAGTATGGTATCGTACAAAGATCTGGGCCTCGTGAACACCCGCGAAATGTTCGCCAAGGCCATCAAGGGCGGTTACGCCGTACCGGCATTCAACTTCAACAACATGGAGCAGCTCCAGGCCATCATCCAGGCTGCCGCCGAGACCAAGTCGCCCGTCATCCTGCAGGTGTCGAAGGGCGCACGCAACTACGCCAACCAGACCCTGCTGCGCTACATGGCCGAAGGTGCCGTGGAGTACGCCAAGGAGCTGGGCTGGGCAAAGCCCCAGATCGTGCTGCACCTCGACCACGGCGACTCGTTCGAGCTCTGCAAGAGCTGCGTGGACATGGGCTTCTCGTCGGTGATGATCGACGGCTCGGCGCTTCCCTACGATGAGAACGTCGCTCTGACGAAGAAGGTCGTAGAGTACGCCCACCAGTTCGACGTGACGGTAGAGGGCGAGCTGGGCGTGCTGGCCGGCGTCGAGGACGAGGTCGTAGCCGAGGAGAGCCACTACACCAAGCCCGAGGAGGTCGTGGACTTCGTGACCAAGACGGGCGTGGATTCACTGGCCATCTCGATCGGCACGTCGCACGGCGCCTACAAGTTCACCCCCGAGCAGTGCACCGTGGATCCCAAGACGGGCCGTCTGGTTCCGCCCCCCCTGGCATTCGACGTGCTGGCAGCCATCGAGAAGGAGCTTCCGGGCTTCCCCATCGTGCTCCACGGGTCGTCGTCGGTTCCCCAGGAGGAGGTCGATACGATCAACAAGTACGGCGGTGCGCTGAAGGCTGCCGTGGGCATTCCCGAGGAGGAGCTCCGCAAGGCCGCCAAGAGCGCAGTCTGCAAGATCAACATCGACTCCGACTCGCGTCTGGCCATGACGGCCGCCATCCGCGAGGTCTTCGCCACGAAGCCCGCGGAGTTCGACCCCCGCAAGTACCTGGGTCCGGCCCGCGACAACATGAAGAAGCTCTACATCCACAAGATCAAGGAGGTTCTCGGCTCGGACGGCAAGGCCGAGTAAGACATCCGCATCCGGGGAGCGATCCCCGGACACCGAAAGAAAAACGGAGGCTCACGCCTCCGTTTTTTTCATCTCCTCCGCTCCGGACGCCGACCCGAACGGCCTCCGGCCGGAATGCCGTTGTCCGCCGGGCCCCCGCCTCCCGGGAGCTCTCACCCGGAATGTCGCAACCCGGAACCCAGCCTCCCGGGAGCTCTCGCCCGGAACGTCGCAGCCCGTCGCCGGCGCGGCCGTCCCGGCGACGGATTCCTCCGGAATCATCCGACAGTCACCCGGAAACGGCACTCGCCGCCGCCCGAAAGCACGGTCCGCAGCGTCTCCACCCGGATCCGCCTCCCGGGCAACAACTCCCGCAGGACGTACAGAATGCTCTGGCGGGAGCATTCGCAATGCGCCGGCGTCTCCACGAATCCCGCCGCGACCTGCGGACACAGGCAGCGCGGGTAGCCCATTTCGTAAACCCGGCCCGGCTCCACGACGTCCGCGAAGAAATACGCCGAACGACCGTACCGGACGTACTGCCGGTCGAGGTCGCTGCCGCACTCCAGGAACTGCCGTCGCTGCTCCTCCAGCACGGATCCTTTCACGCACGCCTCGGCACACGGCCGGTAGAGGGCCGCACGCACGTCGTCCGGAAGGTTCGCCGCGGCCTCTTCCAGCGTCCGGCAGAACTCCCGCACCCGCAGCAGTTCGGCCGCATCCGGCCCGTTTTTCTTTTCCGATTCCATGACGGGTACGGTCAATCCGTTCGCACGGGCTGTGCGGAACCGTCCCCGACATACCGTCCGACGAACTCCGCGACACGCCGCGTATATTCCGCGCGGTTGTCCCGGTAGGACATGGCGTGCGCCGCACCGGGAACCACCCACAGCTCCTTCTCGCCCGGCTTGGCCTCGTAGAGCGGATAGACCATCCGCGTCGGCACGAAGTCGTCCGCATCGCCGTGGATGAAGAGCATCGGCAGTTCGCATTTGGCCACCTGCCGGAGCGCCGAAGCCTCGCGGAACGACCAGCCGTACTTCAGGTCGCACAACCAGCTGGCCGTGTAGAGCAGCGGAAAGGCGGGCAGCGAGAACTGCTCCCGGAGCTCCTTGCGGAACTCGTCCCAGACGCTCGTATAACCGCAGTCCTCCACGAAACACTTCACATAGGGCCGCTGCGGCTCCCCCGAGACCATCATCGTCGTCGCGGCCCCCATCGAGATGCCGTGCACGACCATCCGTGTACGGCCTCCGAAAAGCCCGTTGGCGACATCCATCCACCGCAGCACGTCGAGACGGTCCTTCCACCCCATGCGGATGGCCCGCCCCTCGCTCTCGCCGTGGTAATGGAGATCGGGCAGCAGGATATTGCAGCCCAGGTCGTGATTGTAAAGGTAGCCGATCATCAGCATCCGCACGGCGTTGTCCGTGTAGCCGTGGACGATGACCGCCGTCCGGTCGGTCGGTTCGGGCGCCGCGGCGTAAACGGCATGGAGCCGCTCGCCCCCGTCGCCGACGATCACCGTGTCGCGCAGTGCCCCCGAACTGCGGAGGCTGTCGGCCCATTCCGCCAGAAACGGATATTCGGCATACATATATTCATAGGAGGAGGCATTCTTCTCGGCCATCACCGCGTCGGGACGCAGGGCGTAGGAGAGCATGTAGAAACTGCCTCCCGCAAGGAGGCCGCCGACCGCGACCAGCGCAGCGAGCACGATCCCGATACTCTTTTTCAGACTCTTTTTCATACGTCAGGGTTCGGATTTCACCGACAGCGGCACGCCCTCCGCCCCGGCATAAAACATCACCAGTTCGACCTCGTCGTCGCCCCGGTTCTCGCCGTAATGCAAAGTCCCTACCATTTCGACGATCCCCTCCCCGGGGCGGAACGTCCGCTCCGTCCCGTTCCCGGCGACCACGGTCAGCTCGCCCCGCAGCACCACCCCCGCATTGACGACCGGATGGAAATGCTCCTCCAGCCGCGCATGCGGCGGAATCAGGATGCGCAGAAGCGACACGAGGGGCCGTCCCGCCGGGTAGGCGGGCAACGGCTCCCCGTTCCAGCTCGACGACGATGCGGCGATGCGCTCCGCCGTCGGTCCCTTTCCGTCCGACACGGCCCCGGCTATTTCGCCAGCTTGGTGCGGATATGCGCCAGCATGTCGTCGGTCATGCGCGAAAGGTCCCACTCGGGTTTCCACCCCCACTCCTCGCGGGCACAGGTGTCGTCCAGCGAATTGGGCCAGCTCTCGGCGATCTCCCGCTTCACGGGGTCGATGTCGTAGGTCATCTCGAACGCGGGCATCCGCTTCCGGATCTCGGCGCAGATGATCTCGGGCGTGAAGCTCATCGAGGCGATATTGAAACTATTGCGGTGCACGAGTTTCGAGGGATCGGCCTCCATCAGCTCGACGCAGGCGCGCAGGGCGTCGGGCATGTAGATCATGTCCATATAGACGTCCGCGGGAACGGGACAGGTGAAACGGCCGCTGCGGATCGCCTCGTAGTAGATCTCCACGGCGTAGTCGGTCGTGCCGCCGCCGGGCAGCGTGACGTTCGAAATGATGCCCGGGAAGCGGACCGAACGGGTATCGACCCCGTACTTGTGGTGGTAATAGTTGCCCAGCAGCTCGCCCGTGACCTTGCAGACCCCGTAGATCGTCGTCGGCTGCATGATCGTATCCTGCGGGGTCTTGTCCTTGGGCGACGAGGGGCCGAAAGCGCCGATCGACGAGGGGGTGAAGAGCGCGCAGTGGTGCTGCCGCGCCACCTCGAGCGAGTTGTTCAGCGCACCCATATTGACGTTCCAGGCCATCTGGGGATTCCGCTCTCCCACGGCCGAAAGCAGCGCCACGAGGTTGAAGATCGTGTCGATCCGGTGACGGGCCACCACCGACGCCATCGCCGTGGCATCGAGGGCATTCAGCACCTCGAAGGGACCGTCCTCGCCCAGGGACTTGCACTCGCGCATGTCGGTGGCCACCACATTGTGCCCGCCGTAGATTTTGCGCAGATAAACTGTCAGCTCGGAACCGATCTGGCCTCCGGCGCCTACTATCAGAATACGTTTCATCTGTTTTTGGTTGTAATTCGTCAGTAAAGATAGAAAATAATCGGGAAAATCGCACATTTTTTTGGTCTTTTCATTTTTCTTGCGTACTTTTGCACCACTCGAAAGAGCAAAAGGCTGTCTTAGCTCAGTGGTAGAGCACTTCCTTGGTAAGGAAGAGGTCGTGAGTTCAAGTCTCATAGACAGCTCTGAAAATCAAGCGGTTACCGAATAGGCAACCGCTTTTTTGTGCCGTTTTGCGAAGGAAAAGGAGGCTGTAAAGGCGGTTCGGACGAGCAATGTTACACATAATGTTACACATAAAAATTAGGCGTCCTGCACTGTTTGCGCAATGCGCAAACACATGAAAATCAAAATAATCTGCCGTTATGAAATCGTTTACAAAAACGGCAAGTCTCCGTTGGCCGTTCGTTTTACGCACCAACGTACCCACAAAACCGTTTCGCTCGGCATTTCGGTAGAGCCGCATTATTGGGATAAGGATGCTGAAATGATAACGGCAGACTGTCCCGAACGTGCCATCTTGCAAAGTAAAATCGACAGTGCATTAGCGATTTATCGAAAGAAAATCCAGCGATTGGAGGCATTGGATATGGAGGTTGATTTTACCAACCTATTTGACCAGACCGCAAAATGCACTCCACAATTCGTCGATAACTATTTTCAGCAACAAATTACAGCCATGAAACAAGCAGGGAAAATCAACACGGCAATCAAGTACACAGCCACCTGTACCTCACTCGTTAAATTCCATCCTACCAAATTACGGTTTGAAGAGATCAACGGAAAGTTATTAGGTGATTTTGAGGTATTTCTCCATTCGGCGGGTAATCAATCCAATTCGATAGCCACGAAATTCAGTGTACTGAAAGCCGTTTACAATAAGGCCATTGCTGACAAGATTTTCCTTTGCAAGGAGAATCCTTTTATTTCATATAAGGTGGGAAAGCATTGGACACAGACACGTAAACGAGCCATTCATAAAGAGGATATACAACGATTGATGCAGGCAGAATTACCCGTAACGAGGTCTCCCTATACCGATTTTGCAAGGGATATATTCTTGTTTTCTTACTTTTCGGCGGGAATCAATTTCAAGGATATTGCCACCTTACGCTACGTCGATATGGAAGAGGATCGGATTTTCTATCGCCGTCATAAGACAGGAAAGACGATGACTTGTCGATTGCATCCGCAAGCAAAGGCAATCATTACCCGATATGGTCGTTCAGAAGCTATGCAAGAAGACTATATCTTTCCTATTCTTGATCGTCATGTGCATCGTACCGAACAGCAGATTCACAATAGGGTGCATAAGGTTCTGATTCATATAAACCGAGAGTTGAAAGAATGGAGCAAGCGGTTGGGACTGACAACGAACTTAACAACCTACGTTGCCCGTCATACCTATGCCACGGTGCTCAAACGGTCAGGCGTAAGCGTAGCCTTGATTTCCGAATCGCTGGGACACTCTGATCTATCCACTACTCAAATCTACTTGGATTCATTCGAGAACAGCCAAATTGACGCTGCAATGCAACACTTGTTATAGGAGTTTGGAGGTCGGCGGCCATATTGGTAACCGACCTCCTTTTTCCTATTATTAGTATATGGTGGCATCATCGACCGAGGTATTCGACAAGATTATCCACAATCAACTGCTCACGTGTTACCAACCCTTTGGGAGGATTCATAATTAGCTGGGCCTGCTTATCTGTCAATTGCTCGATCCTGCTCTCGATTTGAGCGTAAAATGCCGTAGGGTCTTCCGCTTCACGGCCCTGATCAATAATATATCCTATCAGGTATTTTTTTGCCAAGAATGTTTCGCTGAATTTCTCTTGGGCCACACGATACCAATTGATGCTCCGTTGATACCATGCGCTATTCTCGAATGCTTTGGGTAATTTTTTCTCTTTTATGGCGTTTACGAAATCACGAGGTTTCAAGGAGTTCTTCCCAAGACACCACTGCGAGATAGTCGAGAGCGGATAATTCTTACGCCGTAATTCCAGCGCAAATTCGAATACCTCGTTCTCTTTTAGTTCAAGTGCCATGCAGGGTGCGGCCATATAGTCCGTGCCCTTCCACGAGGTCGTACAGATATTCATTTCGGCAATCAATGCCACGATGGACATCTCGGCGTTCAATGGTTCGCAAATTACGAGGTCATCCAGATTCAGCCCCAGTTTCAAGTAAGCCATCAAACGGTGCTGACCATCCAGCACGGCAAAATAGTTTTCGGTCTGTTCATCGGGAATGTCGTTCCCGTCCAGATCGACCAGATGTCCTCCCGAGAGGAAGACATCCTCCCCTTTGACGACGGTGATCGGTGATAACTGCCCATATTCTCGGATGGATTTCACTTTGGCAGCAACAGCCTTTGCATTGATCTGACGGTTGCCTTTGACAAAGGCGAAATTACGATTGAGTTCTACAGAAGCGATTATTAATTGTTTCATATATTAAGTGCGGGTTGACCTCATACCACCCGCAAGGTATATATGGTTATAAATAAGTGTCTATTTCGTTTTCTCGGCGTCGGGTCTGACTGGTGAGCTCTTGCCAGCTCGTCGGGCGAGCGGATGATGGCTTGGGCAAACTCCCATCATCGTTGCGTCGTTCGATTCGACCCTCGGCCTTTCGGTTCGGATATTCCCTCTCAACCGAGAAGAGGGGTGTATGTCAAGGAGCGTTCGTTTGCGTTTCTGCTTGCAATACTATCGAATACCATGCATAACTCATTGTATCACAAACTATTGTCGGATAACAGAAAAATGTATTATTTCTGTTATCCCTTAATTTACAGCATAAAAAAGGACGGCTTTTCGCCGTCCCATTCCATCTAAATTGAGAGATTATCAATATAAGCCTCTCCCTATGGTATGCCATTCTTCATCCTTGTATCGTTGCCAGATAGCTTTTATATTTTCATCATTATCAAGATATTTCTTATTCTCCGTATAGCCGAACATATAGACGATGCGAGAGATTAAGAGCATAAGATTATATGAAACTCGGGCAGGATTTGTACTGCGTTTGTCCTTGGCCTTGAATTGCTCCAGAAATGGCAACAGACACGCAACAACAAAGGTAATTTTGTAGCAATCTTTCAAATCGATCGAGAAATCGCCCCAGCCAAACTCCACATTGCGTGACAGATTGGCATAGAGTGCAGCAGAGTTTTCTGCCAGAATAGCACCCAACATCCGTATTGCCTCTTGTGATTCGATGGTTACACCGTGTTCACGCCCCCGCCAGATACGAATTTTGGCATCGGGATTGGCATGGAGATACTTGGCGAACGCTCGGAACTGGTCGAAAGCAGGTGCAGGAATCGCCATCACATTCTCTGTTTTCTTCTGTGTAAGGTAATAAACAAAAAGTAACGTTACCCAGAATTTTTCGATGTCGATGCCCAATGCCTGTAACGAACGGATGACTGGCTCATTCTTCAAAAACTGCTCTTTGGTGAAAGGGTATTTCGACATATCCAGCCGTCCGTCCCTATGCAGTACGATAAAATCTCCTGTGCAAGCGGTATCGACTTGGTATTCCTTTCCGTCTTCTTCAATTTCGTATGCAGGGAACATTCGGTTCCCAATGCTATGCACATATTCGTAAATCGACATAATGCAGATAGTTTAAGGTTATTTTCAAAGGTAGCGTTTTTTTCTACAAAATTTCCTTAAAAAACAATGTAAAATATTTGATTATTGATTAAATTATTTATATGTTTGCATATCAATTCACAGACAAGGGTAATTCTTGTTTCTTCCATAGAAATATGTTATAGGACGGATAAGGACGGCATCATGTGCTGTCCTTATCTTTGGTCGATAGTCGCATATTTTTCTATATAGAATAGCATAAGCTCTGAATTTCATTCAATTAGCAAATCCCTGCATCATATATGCACCAAACCCAGAAAACTGCACAGAACAGTCTCAAGAAACAAGCTACTTAGCTATTTATCAGAACGATACAATCCATTACGATTGATAACGCAAATATACCGATAATTTCTGGATTTCATATCGAATCAATCGATAAATTAATCGGATATTTAGAGGTTGATTCCTGCTCTGTAAACTCAGCTGATAGCAATAAAAAACGCTTCCATCACGCATTATCATGATGGAAGCGTAACTTACTACTGGAAATATTTTCAGTATGGGATGTAGGCTACTGAAGCGGGATATTCATGCCTAAAGCACCTACGATACGGATCAGTGAAGATAGTTACAGATCGACCTCGCTTTTTCAACACGAGCGATAAAACTTTGTTTCATGCCGACCTTTTTGGCCAAAGTAGCCTGCGACATCTTCAGGTCCCTGTGGCAATCCCGCAATATTTCACCGTAGAACCATGCCGTTGCCTTAATCTCCATTGCTGTACGCTCAGGGCTGCCTTTAGGCCCAACGTACCGTTTTATCAACTCTTCCGAGCTATGGAATTTCTCTTTGAGTTTGTTTTTGTCTACCGGTCGCATAACCCAGGCTTCTTAACATTTTTCGGCAATTATGTTTCCGGAGTTCAAAATTAAATTGCAGTGAGTTCTGCTCCAATTTTACGAATCTCGGCCTTGATTGATTCCAAGCGTTCTGGCGAAGGTGTTTTTTTCTCACGCAGGTAATCCGAAAATAAGGGTTGTGAGATTCCTAATCGAGCCGCTACGCTTGTCGGCTTGATTTCCGGATGTTCTCTGAAAATACGATTCAGGCCGGTCGGCTCGGGATCGTCATAAGTAAAACTTTCGAACGACACGTCTTCGTCGATTTCAGCCCAACGAATACCTTCCTCATCGATACGGTAACGGTTGCGCTGCTCGGGTGTGGCATTTTTGAGACGAGGATACCAAAGCAACGACTGCCAAAGGGTTTCTCCCCCGTCGGTAAGGATGTATATGCGGTCGTCCGCAAACCATAATTTCATTACTTTCATAGTTTTATCCATTAAAAGTTGCTTTCCATTGCGCAATAAAGTCGATACGATTCTCCTCCAGGATAGACTCGGCCAGTTTCAGCGTCGAGGTTTTTAGCCCTTTGCATTCCACAAGTTCTACAGCATCTTCTCCAAGGATGAATTTTGCTTTACCATCGGCATGTTCAACATGTACATGAATCGGTTCGTGCTCTCGGGAATAGAAGAAAAAGCGGATTCCGAAAATGGTCAGTAGTGTCGGCATTGCGTTTATCATTTGTTGTTTCTGCAAAATTAGGTTATATTTTTATAACCTACAAATATTTTGCCCAAAATTAGCAGTTCAGACATGAATATTCTTATTACATTTACTGCGCCGCTTCGTCAATGATTTGTAGTACATCGCTGATGGAGGTATGGCCTCGTTCATCGTGTCGATAGCCGTCTGAGGCCAATCACCGCATCGATCAGGCCATCGAACAGCCCGGACGCAAATCGGTCGTCATTCTGTTCGATTATCTACTGCAGTACGTTGGCAGCAACAGCAAAATAGAGAGCCGCCATGGGCCCTCTATCCAGTATGCTTTGGATCTTGCGATCCAGTGTCTGCCCTCTTTTCATACGCAAATCATGCGTTGTTAGTCCATGCGCCCTTCAAGTACAAGAGTTTCTAAGTCGAACGGTTTATCGGCATTATTGAACAGCAGGCGTTGCCGCTCGTCGAAAGTTTCGATTGTAGCCTGGCCATCATTCTCTTCGACTGTCAGGTCGCTGATACTGTCGAGCAGGAAATCCCTGTCGGAAATACTGAAATGTTCCGTACTGTCGTGTGCAGTCACATCGTCGGCGACCTTTGCCAGACGCTCGGCGGCCTGACGGTCATTGTCGGCCTCGATACAAAAACGAATGCGTTCCCATCCGATGATTTTACGGTCTTGATAAAAGTAATATTTCATTGATTAAAAATTTTGAAAGGTTAGAATCGTATGCGTTATATTTTATTCGGTTTCAATAAACCGTACATCGCACTGCCCGAACGCGCAGTCGTTGTCGTTGATCTCGGTCGCCAATTCGACGAGGGTAAATCCCCGGGAAAAATCGGGCACGGTCAGAGCTTTCAGTTCGTCGAGGTCGCGGCATACCGCGATGATATCCGTATCGCCAACCACGTTTTTCGGTCCGCCGATACGGATGTATGCCTGCTCGTACCCGTCATAATTGTCGGTACGGACGATCTCACAAAGAACGTAATTAGGATGCGAATCGTTCCGGGCGATGTATTCCGCCCACCGTTTGTCGATATCGGCCTTTATCTCATCCGGATCGGTCAGGATGACATTGCCGCACTGCTCGCACTGCCCGTCTGAAAGGGCATCATATCCGAACTCGATAAATTCCTTCGTGTTCGGATCGACGACGGCGGCACACCGGACATGCGTGCCGCCGCAAATACTGCACTGTATAGCCATAAGTCAAAGCATTAAGCGTTTTTTACCAGCGACTGGAAAGCATCGAAGAGCTCCATGGCGCACAGGTCGGAAACCGGTACCGTCCGCAGCCTACCGTCATCATAATCCAGCATGGCATACAGTATATCTTCGTCCACACGGAATCCGTACACGCAGCAGGCGTCATGGTCTTCGTCGCGGATACGGACGGAATTCCCTTCGACCTCGAAGGTCTGGTCTTTGAACCGGGCGACGAGTTCCCGCATGTGTTCTATCAGTTCCTTGTCGCGTATGCGGTTGCGGTGCTCCTGCATGGCGAGTTGTTCCCGATCCACATCCGAGATCGGGAATACGAGGGTCAGATAGTCGGCCGGGACATCCCATGTTTCCTCCCCGTTGCCGATACGGATGATACGTTCGCCTTCCGGTTTATCCGCATGCTGTTCGTCTTGCGAATTCAGCACTTCGTACTCGCCGGATTTTTCGCAGATCGGGTCGTTCCACCAGACCCGCTGTCCTTTTTTGAATGTTTGCATAAATTCAGGTTTTAGTTGAAATTAGGTCGGATCCGCCGCATAACGCGCAGATCCATGTAGCTGATGGCTTTCAGTTCGGCCAGCAAGTCCCGGTATTCACTCGGACGTGCCGGATGTGTTGCAGAGATTACGTGTCCGTAGTCGGCCGCGCCATGCTGACCGATGTGCATGTAAGAGGTCACGGTTCCGTCGTGCGGATTCGTATCGTCGGGAAAGAGGGCGATCACCTCGCCGTCCCTCCATCTTCTGAAAACCACCTTAGTCATTCAGTCCGCAGATTTCGGAGTCCGTGATCGTCATGCCGCTGCCCTCCGGCGCAGTGAAGGAGTAGTCCATCTCGTCGATAAGCTCCCGCACCTCTTCGTCGGAAATGCAGTCCGCCGTCGTCTTCTCCAGATCGAGGCGGACGGTGATGTAAACTGCTTTCGTGGCCATGGCTACAAGACATATTTGAGGAACAGCGCGATGTCGTAGAGCTGCTCGTCATGGATCTGGAATCCGGTTCTCTTGTCCCCATCCATGTCGATACCGTCGGCAATGATGCAGGTCGCGTCTTCGAGGTAGACATCGGTAACATTGAGGCGGATATGATCGTGCCTTCCGTGAAATGATGCAGTAACCGGATATTCATCGTCCTCGTTCTCCGGCGTATAGGTCACGCGTCCGCCGTGTTGGCGAAGGGTTTCGACGATCCGTTCGCGGGCCTCTTTCTGCCATGCGTTCGCCCGGAACACGAGCGAGGCGATCGTGTCGTCCGCGTCGCTCCTGCGGATGCCGTCCTCCGTGCCGATGTCGAAGCGCATCAGCGAGGCTACGCGTTCGTACTCCTCGTCGTAGAATCGGTTGAACTCGTCCTGGAACTCCTCTTTGTAGTGAGTTCCGCTGTCGGGGTCTTTCGGATCGTCCGGTTCGACGAACGCCTCGAAGGGCTGGCCATGCTTTGCGACCAGCCGGCCTACGGCCAGATCCGAGGCGATCTCCATGATCAACGAATTGATCTCGTCCTTGTGTTCTTTGTAGTAATGATGTAAGTCCATGATGATAGGATTTAGGTTATTTATTGCTTTTGACTGCTTTTTCCCAGTCGGGATTGCGGACGTGCATCCATTCGGGATCGCCCCGGCGGTATGCGATGAGCATGGCGGCATAGTCGTAAGACTCCCTGGCATTTTGCACCCGGTAGTGGAACATCCATTTCTGCCCGCACCGGGGACACTCCCAGACGACCATCACCCCGGCGGACGTTTCGGCCAGTCCGAGCATGTGCGGGACTACGTTGTAGAGCGGCGGTTCGAAGCCGCATTCGTTGCAGGTAAAGAGGCCGCTGTTGTATCTTCCCTGCGGCGGTACGCGTAAGTTCAAAGGAATATCGATCATAGTCGTAAATAGTTTTTATATTTTTGTAATCACAAATTATCGTTATGCAAAACTTTATAAGCGTCATACTCCGCGGCATCGGCCAGGTCTTCTTTCAGAGGAATGCCCTGTCGGGGCTGTTGATGCTTATCGGTATCGCCGTGAGCGACTGGCGTGCGGCCCTGCTGGCCCTTGCCGGAAATATCATCGGCAACCTTACGGCGGCCGTTTGCCGCTATGCCCCTAAAGAGATCGAAGAGGGTCTCTACGGATTCAACGGCACGCTGGTCGGTATTGCGATAGGCGTATTCTTCCGTTCAGGTTGGGAAGGCGCGGCACTGCTGGTCGCAGGCTCCGCGCTCTCGACATGGATCACTCACATCTTTCTGCAAACCCGCAAGCCGGGCTATACGGCGCCGTTCATACTGGCCATATGGGTACTGTTGGGTGCGGTCGCGCTGCTGGCTCCGACATTACGGCCGGAAGCGGTCACGGAAACCGTGGCTGCATCACCCCGGTGGTTGCAGGCGTTCACGCTCCACTTCGGGCAGGTGATGTTTCAGGGCGGATCGGTAATCACGGGTCTCTGCTTTATGGCCGGCATCGCCGTGAATGACCGTCTGGCATTGCGGTACGCTTTGTGGGGTGCAGTGTTGCCGCTGGCCGTAGCGTTCCTGTCTCCGGATTTCGGGGAATACAATACAGGATTGTACGGATACAATGCCGTGCTGTGCGCCATAGCCCTTGCCGGACATACCCGCTGCGACTTCCTGTGGGCCACCGTCGCCGTTCTGCTCTCCGTAGCTTTGCAATGGCTCGGCATGGCTGCCGGAGCGATTACCCTGACGGTACCGTTCGTACTGGCCGTGTGGGCGGTATTGCTACTGAAACGGCTTTGTAGGAAAATCGGGATTATGCGTTCTCTGTAAGTCTGGCGTGCAGGGCCCTGACCAGGGCGAAACAGCCATTGAGTTTCGGGCTGCGCTGGCCTCTCATCCGCATGTAGCGGATACCGGCCCGATGAGACAGCTCCGTCACGCTCCGCCTCAGCGTTCCGTGTGTACGGAGCGGTATGGGTATCTGAAGCTGTTGACACAGACCGATAAAGTCTTCGCAGGAGATGTGCTCTCCGGAAGCGAACTTTTCTTTGGCTTCCTTCAGTCGTTCCTGCTCCCGTTCCTGCTCCCGTTCTTGAATCTGCCGCCGCTCTTCCTCTTTGAGACGTTGTCTCTCCTCGTTTTTTTGCCGCATACGCTCCCGGTACCCTTCGCGATAGCGGATCAGGGGCCCGGCGTCGAGGCCGAGCTCTTCATAGATCCGCACGAACAGGAGCTGCAGGTGCCTTTCCTCCTGCATGGTCCGCTCGACGATCTGATGGAATGCTGCAAGGAACTGCGCTCCGGCTTCAGCTACGTTTTGGCCGACGAGGAATCTCTGGCTGTAGACGCCGTACTCGAAGAAAACGTTGTCCAGTTGCAGGACGATGCCGATCTGATCGTCCGCTTCGCGGTACTGATCTTTGTTTTTGAGGTAGATATATACGCCCTCGCCGACTTTTTCCAGCTCGGCATAATGCCGGACGACCTGATTGAGCTTCGAGAGGCTGTAACGTAAAAATTTCGTTTTCATAGGATCGGTTTTATTATTCGGTTTCGTCCGGGATCTCCTTTCCCGTATAAGGATTGTATAGCGGAGTGTTACCGACGGCTTCGGCATCGATGGCGAAGGCTCCGAGAGCGACGTCATAGAAGAGTTCCAGCTTCTGCGGCGTCGAGGCCACGGACTTCTCGGCCTCTTGTTGCGGCAGTCCCGATAGCATCAGGCTCCTGACACGGCGGCGGAACATTTCAGGATTGATGGTCGGAGACGTGACGACCTCGATCACTTCAGTTATACCGTCCGTAATGGCTACACGGTCTGGATCGCGTCTTTCGGCCATGTACTCCTGTATGTTCTCGAGAACGAGTCCTAAAACGTTGTCCGAGAGCTGGCCGCAGCTCTCCCAAATTTGAACGTCACCGCCGCAGTCGTCGTCGAGGGTCAGGTAAAGGTCGTCCTTGTCGTCGACGCCCACGGCCCGTACCGTCGTTTCGTGAGGATAGCCGTGATTGTCCCACCAGAGGGCCATAGATGAGTTTTCGACAAGCTCCATGTCGAGTTCTTTCGTCCCGAGGACACAGAGCAGGCTTTTGATGTTGTCCGCCTGGGATAAACTTTGACGGATATCGGGTTTCTGCCCCTCCCGGCGGTCTGTTTGCAGGCCGGACATTTCGGATGTTTTCTGTGGATTCATAGCGGTATTCTTTTATTGTTTGAGCAGTTTACTTCCCAGCGTTTCGATTCGTTCCTGCAGGTCGGGCGCATCGAAGAAAGACGAAACGCCGTATATGAGACGCTGGAGCTGTGCAACCATGTTAAGGAAAAACCGTTCGCGTTCGGGAGTCCATTCGATAAGGGTGGCATCCGTACTTTTGATATGGTGCATGCGGTAGCCGGGAGTGCCGTCCTCGTTGAGCCGGTAGTATTCGGTCTTTACGGCGGATACTTCGAGCAGTATCAGAAAATCGAATCCGACACCGAACCGAGAGGAAAGGTCAGGGCGGAATTTTCGGTTTACTTTGTCCCGGGGAATCGTATTGGCTACGCAGGTTTCGTCCTGTTTGAAAAACAGCTCCCGGGAACATTCGAGTGTATAGAAGATCATCTTGCGGGTCCGCTTGATTTTCTCGTGATAAATTTCGAGAGCGGAGCGCAATGCCTGCTTCAGGGCGGTTTCGGTATCGTAGGTCTCTATGCCCAACGATGTCATGTGATAGATCTCCTCCGGAAGCCCGTTGTAGTGGAATTTGGTTTTGCGGCTGTAGTGGACCTCGAGCTCTACCTGTTTTCCGCGGATGGTTACGTGGTCTTTTCCGATTTTCGGCATGATGTTGAATTGTTTGAAGTGAGTGATTCGTCAGGCGACTTTCTGGCCGCCCCAGCTGATATAGAAATTTCCCTCGGTATCCTGCTGGCGTTTGAGCAGGTTTTCGATCAGGTTCGGGCTGACGTCGAACTCGTTGAATATTTCGGATTCGTCCATCACCTCCCCGCTCTTGATGAATTCGTTGAGCCGTTCCTTGATCAGCACGAGCGCGATCAGGTTCTGTTCGATGGATTCGTCGTATGTTACGAAATGCACCTGCGTCGTTCCTTTCGAGTCGAGGCGGATGAAGCGAAAGTAGAACTGCTCCATCTTGGGGATGTTCCACTGCAAGGCTTCCAGGATCACCTTGTCGCACGAAGGGATGTTGGCCGAACTCTTCAGGCTTTGCTGCGTACAGAGCAGTAGTCCGTCGGATGTAGCTTCGAACTGTGTAATGATCTTCTGGCGGCGTTTGAAGGTTACGTCGCCCCGGATGACGAACTGGGGCCTGTCGGGAAAAGCCATCGCCATGTAGTCGGCGTACATTTCCAGCGCTTCGAGCGAGGTGCAGCCTACGGCGACCTTGCCGGGCATCCCGCGGACCAAATCGGCGATATGGCGCGTTTTACGCGGGAAAGGTTCCCCGGCGTAGCCGATTATACGGTTGGGAATGGAACAAGCCCGGATCATCAGCGTGATCTGGCGCATCAGGCGCAGCCCGGCCTCCTTTTTGGCGTCTCCCGTCGAGTTGAAATAGACGTAACATATCTCGCAGAACTTTTCCAGTATCTGCCGGTATACGCTCCTCTCGCCTTCCCCCGGTATGACCTTGTGGTTGAACACCTCGTACTTGTCGCCTGCGAACTCCCGGAATTTGCGCGTGAGGATGGTCTTGCCGGTCAGGGCGGCCAGTTCGTCCTTGTTGTAGATATCCTGGTTGTGCTTTTCGATCCCGAACACGGTCACCTTGCCGGGACAGAAGCAGGCTTTGAAAAGTTGCGCTCCGCCGCGCGGCGGGAAAGGCTGCCCGTAATCCGGATTGGCGTCGTCCCATATCGTATGATCGGTACGGTCTTCGTAATAGACGCGCGGACACAGGCAGAGCATATTGACCGAGTTGTTGTAGAGCAGTTCGATCTGGCTGTACAGCTCGGCAATGTTGTTGCGTGTGGTGGTCCCCGTCGCCAGCGCCTTGTATCGGGCGCGGCGGAACAGATTCAGGGTCATGCGCGTGCGCTGCGTCTCGTCGTTGGTGATCTCGTCCGACTCGTCGAAGATCAGGCATACCTTATTCGAACGCATGCGCATGAAGCGTTTGAAGGCCCGTTCGAGCTTGCCGAGCATAGAGATCGAGACGACCACGTATATCCCCGGTTTAACGTTCTCCAAATCCGAGGGTTTGCATACCCGTACGAAACGTTTCTTATGCCTTTGGAGAAACGGCACCCAGGTGAGCTCGATGGCAATGGCCGGCGCCAGCACGACTGTGTTCCGGATCTTCTTCTGCGACCGTAGCAATTTGGCGAAATGGTAGACCACGGCGGTTTTGCCCGCGCCCTGTTGCCAGTTGATAAGCCAGTAACGTTTTCGGAACAGCCGGTTCATGTCTTCCTGTTGCAGCGGCGTGAAGGCACAGCTTTCCATCTCTTTGTTGTAAAAACGCAGGCCGGCGATATATCCGGCCAGAGCCGGGTCCGGCTCCATCTCCTTGATCTGTTGTTCCTGGCAGAGATATTCCCTGCGTTTGCGGGCAATGAAACGACGGGCCTGCTCATATTGCCCGAAGAGTTTCGGAGTCATCCTGTCGTCCGGATCGGGCAACTGCTTCCGGCCGGATACGAGGTCGGTCAGGCTCACGGATTTCTCTTCGATGTCATCGAGCAGGCGCGGGGCATAGCCTTTCAGTTTGAAGGCATAGCTCGTTTTCACGAGCGCCACCTCCTCGCGGGGCACCTCGTACTGCCGGCGGATATATCGGCGTATGACGGAGAGCACCTGTGCGCGGGTCAGTTTTTTCTTTTCCCACGCCGCGCGTACCGTGTGGGAGGCGTTGTCGGGTGGTTTCTGGTTGCGAAACTTCGCGATGAGGGCTTCGGCCTGACCGTATTTGTCGTGCAGGTGCGGATGCGCTTTGAGTTCGTAGAGGTATTTCTTCAATTTGTACTCGAATCGTTCCTCCTCTCCGTGTTCGAGCGCATGCGTTTCCCGTGCGAGGTTGAGCTTCTGCTCTTGTCTGAGCCTGCGGAACCCGGCGATGCGCACGGCCAGTTCGTCCGTCGTGACGAACTCGTCGGCGTCGTAGGGACTGCTCTCGATGTGTGCCGATACGCGGGAGAAGACCATGACCTTGGTGCGGAACTCCTCGACACCTACCGCGGCGAAGGCATCGGACGGCAACTCAGCCTGTCCCAGAAAGGAAAAGCGTTTTTCCACGGCCCGCACCTCGGACTTGTCCCAGCATTCGCTCTGCATGAATGTCTGCGGCACGACCAGCACCATCAGGGCAGCGGGATTCAGTACGTCGCAGGCTTTCTTGCAGTAGAAGAACTGGGAGGTGTCGCGGCCGAAGCGCAGGTTATAAGGCGGGTTGCCCAACAAAAGGTCGAAACGCGTCTCGGGGTCGTAGTCGCGCAGGTCGCCCAGAGAGATATATGCGTTCGGATAGAGGTAACGGGCCACCTTGACGGCGTTCGGGTCGATATCGAATCCATGGACGTTGTACGGGTTGGGCAGGAAATTGAAGAAATTGCCCATGCCGCACCCCATATCAAGCACAGTCTCTCCGGGTGTCGGTGCAACCATCGCCACGATGCGGCGGCATAGCTCGTGGGGCGTGAAGAACTGGCCCATCTCGAACTCTTTCTTGGCCTCGGCGTACTGGTGGTAATTGGCGAAGTCGTCCTGCTTCAGCCCGTGCAGGCCGCCTATGCCGGTATAGCAGTTGTAGACGGTCTCCAGCGACAGTTGGCTGTCGCCCTTGTCGATGGCGAACAGGATCTTTTCGTTGTATTCCGCGCGTTTGTCCTGCGGAATACGCTGCGGGATGACGGCATAGCTCATTGTTCGTTGCGTTTTAGGGTATAAAGGTTCAGCCGGTCGTAACATTCGCCGGCGGCGCTGCGCGAGCCGAAGCGTACGTCTATGCGTCCGTTCTTGTAGAACTTGAACGACACGGCTTCGGCCGTGTCCAGGTCGTACCGGCGCGCAAGGTCGATAGAATGATGGTTGAATCTCCTGATGAGGCTCTCGCCGCCGTCCAGCCGTCCGTCGACGGCCAGGGCGATCCCGGCGCAGAAATCGCGGAGGTCGTTCGACAGGTAAAAGTCGCCGCGGTACGTCCGGCTGATCTCGGCTATGCCGTGGAACGACAGGGTTGCGAGTTTCAACTCGGGGACCCGGCCGGCCATGCTGCGGCGGACCACGTGAAGGAACCGTCCGACGATCTCCCATTCGGCCTTGCGGCGGAAGCTCTCGCCGCCCAGGTAGGCGATCACCCGGTCTGCGAAATGCGTGTATTCGGGGCGTGTCCCGAACACGAACTCGTTCTCGTCGAACTCCTGCGGCGGGACCGTGATATGATAGGTGTCGTTAAAATGACGTACGATACGCCGGGCGAAGCAGTTGCAGGCATTCAGGTAGAGTTCGGCGATCCGGTCCATGGCCGCGAACGGCAGCCAGCGGTAACGGTTGTAGTCCTCCCCGTCAGAGTCCCGGTGGCGGCGCAGGTCCGTTTCGACGGTGCCGTTCGGATTGTAGGTAACGGAGAGCGTTTCCCGTAGGGTTTCAGCCTCCTCCTTGCAACGTTCGTAGTGTCTTTGCAGTTGGTCGAGGCACTTGTAAAGCGCGGCCTGCTGCTCCCGGCAGTAAACATGGTCGGCCTGCGAAATGTTCGATCGGTCGTTTACTTCGATCGCGTCCAGCTCGGAGAGCATGTCCGCACGTTGTTCCGTGATGGTTTTTTCTTGCATCTTGTTTCGTTTCAGGTTAAAAAATAAGCGGCGGGTAATCCCTGCCGCTGATGGCTCGTCTTTGTCGATGCGTTTACAGCTTTGCGTCCGGCTCCTGATCCAGAGCGTCGAGGTCACGGTAAACGGCCTCGATACGCCTGGCACAGTCCGCTATGGTTTCGTGCTGCCGCTGCGAGAAACGCTCCATCCTGTTGTATCTGATGATGAGCCCCATGATATTGCCTAACCGGAGAGGCATGGCTGTCAGGTACTGTTTGGGAGAGTGTGGATGTTCCGGCCTTTCGTTTTGAGGCGGCATGTCCGCCACGGTATCGTCCGGCAGGTTGCACAAAGGCGTCCATACGGAATTCGGACCGAAATCGGCAAGCCCTTTTTCGTCATTGATACATTCGTTCAAGGCTTTTACCGAATCATCGGCGGAATCGCTGTCAGCATCCCCGCCGGGCAAATAGGATTGCGACTCGGGCCAACACAGAGGCCTGAAGCAGCTGTTCGGCGCGGGATCTTTCTTGAAATGTTCGATATAGTCACGCTGCGGCACGTAACGGGCGCCGTTGTCCTCGCTATTGAACGAGGGATAGCCGATGTCATTCTCTTCGAAATACGAAGTGTCGTCAGGGAACTCGACCAGCACGTAGAGGTCGTCGTGTAATTGTTGCATATTCGTTGTTCAGTTTAATTTGTTCGTGTCAGTCCGTAAGACTTGCAGGCTTCATGCAGATCCTCGCTGAATTTGGGGCTGTTGCAATAGTGGTCGCCCATCAGCCCGGCCAGTTTCCGCAAGTCGTTGTCGGTAATATCCTTCGTATCGTGCCCGTACCGTTCGAGCGCGGCACGGTCCAGGAAGGCGATGTCGAACTCCGTGTCCGCATTGCTGTCCTGCAAGGCATTCCGCAACTTTCGCTCGGTAAAATCATAAATCTCGTCGAGGTACTCCTTGTCGTTCCAATCGGTATCGCGATGCAGGCGGGAGAACTCGTCGGCCCAGCGGATAATCGTGCCGATCGTCTCGCGGGAGTTCTCCGACAGCCGGCATCGTCGTCTCCCGATCTCATAGGCGATGTCGGCCAGCGTCTCGGCGTAATCGCGCAAGTAGCCGTTGCCCGAAATCGCTTCGCCCGTAAAGGCTTCGATAGCCTCGGCGAATAGTTGGTGCAGAATATTGTCGCGCAGCATAATAGCTTCTTCGCGCGTGATGCCACTTACAGAGGACTCGTGGCCGTTGATGAACAGCTGGAGTTCGGTCTGGCGCATCACGTCGTCGCGCTCGTGGTAGTCGGGAACATTCGCCTCGATAAAGTCCCAGAGATCGTCGGTGATTTGTAAGTCTTTAAGTTCCATTCCTTTGTTTCGTTATTCGTCGTAACCCGTCATGTCTTCGTCCCAGAAAACCTTCTTGTACAGTTGCCGCTGCTGATCGAACGTAAGCGAGCGCCACCATGCCCGGCCGTTTTCGGCTCCCTGAGACAAGCGTCGGGCAGTATCGTCGTCGAGCGAATCCCACCATGCGTCGATCTTTTCCTTGTACTCTTTGA
>ERZ825324.225-NODE-225-length-81586-cov-6.838957_pt1 | contig 81586 bp, 69 predicted proteins | sample MGYA00519859_ERZ825324 | MGnify/ENA primary metagenome ERZ825324 (study PRJEB31778, sample SAMEA3449198) | human gut metagenome | biome: human gut; feature: human-associated habitat; material: faeces | place: United Kingdom | collected 2010/2012 ...
CGCCAATGATAGTCGGTTGTATTTCCGGTGAAAGTAGGTCACTGTCAGGCTCCCCTTTCAAGACCCTCGAAAGTTTTTCTTTCGAGGGTTTTGTTTTATGCGCGTCTGGAAAACCTGGAAAAAGAAAGGAGGAGCTCACGCTCCTCCTTTCTTTCTTTGGGATTATCAAAAATCTGATCAGGTAAGAAGTATCAGATCCGGATTGATCGCTTTCACTTCCTCTTTCTCCGCCAGGGATTTCAGTGTGACCAGAGCCGGAAGTCCGGTTTTCAGGCCCAAAGCCCGAAGTATTCTGAAGTCCCGTATCTTCTTCAGAAGAGAATCTTCATTTGTTGATACCGCGATCGGCGTGAATGTTCCGGAAAGCTCGCAGATCAGATCGACCGCGATGTGATTGGTGTCCTGATAGTAAAAGAATTCCGCTTCCTCGAACGGTCTGAAGCGTTTTATCAGCTCCACAGAAAAAGCATTTTCGACAAGGGCATCGCGGTATGTGCTTGAGCTGATGTCATAAGAAGAGATGTCGAGAAGATATGCAGCGAAACCGGTATCGGTAAAAAGAAGTTTCGGACGCCTGATATGGCGATGATTTTCAGGCTGGGGGACGGGTTGAATCAGCTGAATGATCTGCTGCGACTCCAGCTTCTGAATCCAGTTCCCTGCAGTCATCGCGGTTACGCCCGACTGCTTTGCAATAGCCCGTGCGTTCAGTCCCTGTCCAGCAGAGGCAGCAAGTGTTTTCAGAAACCGGAAAAAGGCCGCCTGATCGCGTACCTTTAGGGTACTTATCGCAGTATCCCGAATAAATTCGTTCATCCAGTCAGACCAGAAGCTGTAAGAGCCAATACTGTCTGATCCTCGGCTTCTGGCGAGTCCGGCTGCGGTTCTTTCTTCTGCCGCTCCGGCCGGCATTTCGTAAACGGTGCCTGTCTCGGACACATCCTCTCCCATCGGAGGAAAGGCTTCTGTTTCAGGCCAGGCGGGCGGAAGCAGACAGATTCTGCTGAATAGAGGTGATTTCAGCAGGTCTTTTGGAATCGGATCCGGATTACCGATCAGAACAAGGGGCCCGGTCAGGTTTGGCAGCTCTTCTGCCAGGTATCTTAGAAACCCAGGAACACGTTCGCATGCGTCAAAAATCAGAGGTGTCTTGTAAACAGAAAAAAACTCGCGTGGGAGGTTTTCTGCCAGATTCCAGACCTTGATGGACTCACCGCTGACCACCGTGAAGTCCGGAAAGCATTCTGAGATCAGTTTTGCGGACGGTTCACCGGGAAAATGGCTGATAAGCGTCACAGTGTGATGGTTTACGGCATCTTTCAGGTGTTCCAAAGTACTTTGTTGAATCTGATTCACTGCTAAACCTTTCTCATCATGTTGCGGGATCCTATAGAAACAGCCCGGGTTGTTTCTATTGTCACGGAATTCAAAAATTTTGCCAGAATTGTTTTTCCGTGATGCGTCAAGTGTATCCTCACAATTGGTTAAACTAAGCGCCTCGATAGTTTCATCTGTTCGATTTATTCCGTTCAGCTTATGAGAGCGGAAATATGGCAGAAAGAAATTATGTGCAGGATCTGAATATGAATAATCAATTAATTGAAAAGACACCTCCAAAGATGATGAATTGGAAGGTGCTGCTGACCATCCTGACACTGGCGGCCACGCTGATGTCGTCAAGCTACACCATGCTGATTCCGTTTCTGCCGGTGTATCTGACGAAAGAGCTCGGAGTTACTGAACACGTCAATCTCTGGTCCGGGGCGGTGTTCTCTGTGACTTTCCTGGTCAGTACCTTTATGGCTCCGATCTGGGGCGCAATGTCTGACAAGGGAAGCCGGAAGCTGATGGCTATCCGGTCTGCCGTGCTGCTGTCACTGGCTTATACGCTTGGCGGTCTTGTCCAGACGCCGACACAGCTCTTTTTTGTCCGCGTTCTTCAGGGCATTGCGGCAGGCCTCTGGCCTGCGCTGCTGGCGATTATGTCTTCGAACTGCCCGCAGCAGAAGCTTGGGATTTCAATGGGTATCATGCAGGGGGCCGTGACGGCAGGCGGTGTGATCGGACCTCTGATCGGCGGTGTTCTGGCTCAGTATTTCGGCATGCGTACGTCGTTCTTCTTCGGCGGCGCGGCGCTTTTCACGATCACAATGGTCATCATTCTTTTCGTAAAGGATCCGCCGAGAAAGGCTGCCCCGAAAGCGGTCAAAACTGAGGAAAAGAAAGAGAAGAAGCCGTCGCTCTTTAAAATGCCTGTCATCCGCGGCCTGCTGATTTCAGCCTGTCTGACTCAGGTGTCGATCACGCTCGCTATGCCGATCTTTACTTTCTATGTGGCCTTCCTGCAGGGGTCTGAAGATAATATCGTCGCGCTTTCCGGATATGTCTTCGCTGTGCTTGGTATTGCTGGTGTTATCGCGTCTCCGCTTTGGGGCTGGGTAGGGCAGACTTTCAGCTTTAAGCCCGTCCTTCTGGCTTCCATGCTGTTTGCCGGTCTCTTTGCTGTTATTTCCGCGATCCCAAGCACCCTCGACCCGTTCATCGTTCTCCGGTTTATCGGCGGTCTGGCTTTTGCAAGCGTATTCCCGTCAATCAACGCGCTCCTGACGCGCTACACACCGTCCACAGAGCGTGGCCGCGCGTTCGGTATTTCTTTCAGTTTCCAGCAGGCGGGATCCATCATCGGACCTTTGGCGGGCGGTGCAATTGCGTCACTGCTCTCGCTTCGTGCGACGATGATTGCAGCCGGTGTCGTGCAGATTATTGCGTTCGCCTATCTGTGGACGAAACGTAAGGAATTTATTGAGAATACGGCCACACCGGCCCAGGGCATTCCAAAGTCTTCCGTGACCCGGTCACAGGAACGGAAGACAGAGGAAGTGAAGCAGTCTTAGAGAGATTTACGGAACCTCGTAAATTTTGATACGGCCGGCGGAAGAGGATTTCCTGCCGGTCTTTTTTTTGCCGGATGCTTTGTCAGCAGCTTCGGCATCAGGGTGATGACGGCAGATTTCACGGCTGTGCATCAGAACTTCGAGTGTCGGATGCAGGGCTTCCACGGCGGCGACCGTTTCGGCATCCATGGCGTCCGCAAGAGTGTACTGATTCAGCTCATCAAAAAAATGACGGATTGCGCGCCACAGTGCTCCGGAGAGGCCGCACTTTCCAGTCAGAACGCAGCCGATCTTCTTGCAGTCAATAACCGCGCGGCCGCCTTCCAGCTGCTCGATGATGTCACCGATCCGGTATTCACTCGGGTCTTTAGCGAGACGGACTCCGCCCCCGCGGCCCCGCACGGTCAGCAGAAGCCCGCGCTGGCCAAGTTCGTGCACGATCTTGACCAGATGGTTTCGGCTGATCTGAAACTGCTGGGAAAGTTCGTCGACGGTGACCGGCGGATTCCGATTCTGATCCACTGCAAGGTAGAGCAGAACCCTCAGGCTGTAGTCGGTATAACGAGTGAGCTGCATGGAGTTTTATGTAGACTGAAAAAGATGCCAACGGCGTACATCATAAAGGAAAAACACAGTCAGCGAACGAAAAAACGCCGCGACTGAATCGCGGCGTCTGATCAGAAAACGGAGATCCTGAAGAGGGTCAGTTTTCTGCGCCTGTTACTGCACGTCCGCGGCGCATGCTCCAGGTCCACGGCGTGGCAAGCCAGTCCTTCAGGTCTTCATGCTGAGCGGCATCAATCATGCCAAGGGTTTCTGCCTTATCAAGGATGAAGCTGAAAGGAAGCATGGCGTAGGTAGCGACGCCGGCTTTAGCGAAGAGCCGTTCGGTTTCGGGCATATCGTAATTCGTGATGGAGAGGCAGTCCGTCACGGTAGCGCCTTCGGCACGGAGTGCGTCGATCGCGTCGAGGCAGGATAGACCGGTCGAAATATGGTCTTCAATCAGAAGCACTTTCTTTCCGGCCACAGAACCGCCCTCAAACCGGGAGCGGTCACCGTAGGTCTTTGGCGCGCGGCGCACATAGAGATTCGGCTTATTCATGCGGTAGGCCAGAGCCGCGGAATGGCTTACACCTGCGCCTTCAACACCCGCGACGCAGTCAAAGTCGAGTTTCAGCGCCTCGATGCAGGAGGCCATCGTTTCGATGACATCGTGCCACTCGTCGGGATGGGAAATCAGCTGACGGTTATCCACGTAGATCGGGGTTACGAGGCCGGACTTCAGTCGGATCGGCTGATCCAGAAGGAAGTTGACCGCTCCGATCTGAAGCAGATTCTCCGCCGTAATATCCATCGCAAGCGGGGAGGAAGCGGTGAGATGGCGGGTATTGTTCAGAGGTTCAGTCATTGGGATCACTCCTTCTTAGCATCAGTAACAGGATCAGTTTCAGCATCGTAAGGATCAAGGCCCAGAACCTTACGGCCATTCACGGAGGCGATCTTCACGAGATTATCGAAGTCGTCGAAGCGGCAGCCCGTGGCAAGGAGCTGAAGCTCATGCCACATATCGCCTGAGCACCAGGGCACCATGGCGTCGCAGACGTTATCCGTGCCGAGAGCGACCGTGACGCCCGCAGGAATCATTTCATCCACCGGGGTCATGGAATTGTGGAAAAGGCTGATCATGTTGCTGCGGCGGGTATCAATCCAGGCGGTCGGACAGGTCACCATCATCACCTTCGCCCGCTTCAGCTGTTCATAGAGGCGCGTACGGTATTTCTGGGAGTGGGCGGCAATCGAAATGCCGTGAATACCGACGACGCGTCCCTGCATGCCGTGCTCAATCGTTTTGGCGCAGAGCATTTCCGTCTCATATTCATCAGACGAATTGAACTGATCCACGTGGGCGTGCACCATCTTGCCGTACTTCTTGGCCGTTTCAAGAATGATGTCAAAGGCTTCTTCGCCGCGCCCGTAGTCGCGCTCGTCGCGTTTCGGAAGCGCGCCGATAAAGTCCACCAGTTCCGCACCGCGGTCAAACCACTTGCGGGCTTCCGGATCAATCACGCCTTTCAGCGTCTGATTGCCGAATTTAATCGTCAGCTGATCCTTATAGTGTTCTCGGGCCTTGAGACCAGCCGTGATCGCGCGGTCTTCGGACTGCGGGTCGATGTCCACGAAGGAGCCGACGGCGGTAACACCCTGGCTGATCATCAGTTCAAAGAACTGGCAGAACCTGCGGTAATAATCCTCGACGGTAGAGTTCTTCTTCAGCTGGTCCAGAACGTCCCACTTCTGCTGCAGCGTATAAGTGCGGCGGATTTCCAGTACCTTGTCTGACAGAGTAAAGGCGCGGTCTGCATGGGCATGGGTGTTCACCCAGCCGCCAGCCTTCATAATGGCGGGTTCAATCAGGTCTCGAACCGTCAGGGGTTTTTCCAACATAGAGCTAGCCTCAGATTAAGAATGAATGATGGGGAAATTGTTGCGCCTGGAGGAGGGGGTTCCAGGTATGGCCCGCTGTGAGGTCTGAATGACCGTTTGCAGGCTGCGGTGCGTGTCATGGGCGCAAAAAAAATCTTCCCATAAAGGGAAGATTCCTTGAAAAAACGGCGATCGCTGGTTCCCGCAGCGGCGGAACCAGGCGAAAAAAGTGCGCGGCAGAGACCGGTGCAGTCCCCCGCGTATCAGATAGGCCGTTTTTGACATGGCCTGAAAGATAGACTTTCAGACCGTCAAAGTCAAGCTGAAAATAACCCTCATCCCACTTTCTGGGGGTTACTTTTGAAGCAGAAATACAGCCCCTCAGGTTAGGTATCCGGGATCCTTAGCGCGTAACAAATTTTGTTGTAAGCTGATCGCAACATGTGTTTCAGATTGAAGGGGCTTAAATGCAGAATTTCGATTTTTGTTCTCCAACAGAACTGGTATTCGGCCGGGGTGTTGAGACAGAAATAGGTACACGTCTGGCGCGCCGTTTCCCCGGGGGAAAGGTATTTCTCGTGTACGGAGGTGGCTCCATCAAACGAACGGGACTTTATGACCGAGTGACAAAGTCACTCCGCGACGCGGGGTTAAACGTTCGGGAAAAGGGTGGCGTGCATCCGAATCCTGAAATCGGTTTTATCCGGGAACTGATCACTGAGGCACGTGAGTGGCAGCCGGATGTGCTGCTTGCGGTGGGAGGCGGTTCGGTTATCGATACGGTGAAAGCCGCGTCGATGGGGATCCCCTATGACGGCGATGTCTGGGATTTCTTCATTGGGCGCGCCGTCTGTCAGACGGCGACTCCGATCTCAGTGATTCTTACGATCCCGGCAGCCGGCTCTGAACTCTCCATGCGTGTCGTGGTGAGCAACGGTGAAAAGAAGCTTGGAACCGCGAGCCAGCATATCCGGTCGTTTATGTCTCTGATAGATCCGGAACTCTTCTTTACGCTGCCTACCGTACAGGCAGCCTCCGGAGTGGTTGACATGATGAGCCACATCATGGAGCGCTACTTCACGAACACGGCGGATACCGGTTTTATTGACGGTCAGGCAGAAGCTGCGATGCGTTCCATCATGCATTTCGGACGCGTGATTCGCCGTGAGCCCAAGAACTACAGTGCCTGGAGCCAGATCGGTCTTGCCGGCACATTTGCCCATAACGGCTTCTATGGCCTTGGACAGGAAGAGGACTGGGCCTGCCACGGGATGGAACACGCTCTTTCCGGCTGGAAGCCATCCATTATTCACGCTGAAGGTCTTGCGGTCATCATCCCGGGGTATCTCGCCTTCGTCGGTGTCAGAAATCCTAAACGCGTGGCGCAGTGGGCCCGCAATGTGATGGAAGTGAAGGAGGAGGATGATGCTGAGGCGATCCGCGAAGGCATTGCCCGGCTGAAGTCCTTCTATCGGGAGATGGGAATGCCTGATTCCCTGACGGCCCTTGGAGCCGGCGATGCCCCGCTTGAAGAACTGTCGCAGAGCGTGACCGGAGGAAAAACTCTGGGACACTTCGTGCCGCTTAAAGCCTCCGATGTTCTCACTATTTACAGAAGCGTTTACCAGGCTGAAGTCTGACGCTATACAGTTCGGCTTTTGATAAGGGTAAACCTGTATTCTGGTTGCTACTTATACAACTGCTGATTTGTCAAAATTTACTCAGGTTTTTTGCCGGTCCATCGTTTAACAGCAGCCTTCCCCGGAATGTAACCGGGGAATTGGACGGTTTTGGAGTCAAGTTGTGAAGATTCTAGGGATTGGTCTTGATCTAGGTTCTACGACTGCCAAGTTTGCAGTTGTTGACAGCGAAGGAAAGATCCTTGAAAGCGATTACCGTCGCCATGGTGCGGCCGTAAAGGAAACTGCGCTTACGCTCCTGAGGGAGCTGCAGGTCAAGTACCCCGATACCGCCTTTGAACTGATGCTGACAGGATCCGCCGCTTTGGATCTTGCCGTATCAGCAGGCGCCGGATTCATTCAGGAAGTGATTGCGTCAAGCCGTGCTATCAAACGTGTTGCCCCTGATACTGATGTGGCAATCGAACTGGGCGGTGAAGACGCGAAGATCCTCTACCTCTCTGACGGGATGGAGCTTCGAATGAATGAAGTCTGTGCCGGCGGCACAGGGGCGTTCATTGATCAGATGGCGTCACTCCTGAATACGGACGCCTCAGGGCTCAATAAACTGGCAGCAGACGCAAAGACGATCTACCCTGTCGCGTCACGCTGCGGCGTTTTCGCAAAAACAGACGTCGTGCCTCTTCTGAATGCCGGTTCCCGGCGTGAAGATGTGGCTGCTTCCATCCTTCAGGCGGTCGTCGATCAGACGATCGGCGGTCTGGCCTGCGGCCGTCCGATCCGAGGAAAAGTCGCTTTCCTTGGCGGTCCGCTTCACTTCCTTGATCAGCTTCGCGCACGCTTTATAGCGACGCTGAAACTGACGGATGAAACGATTGCCGATATTCCTGACGGCCAGTTCATTGTGGCCTACGGCGCCGCGCTCTGCTCCCTTTCTCCGCGGCTTGAGAACGAAAACCGCGCTGGTCCTATTCTGCTCAGTGACTGGATTGAGCGTATTGAGCGCAGCCGTCCGACGGGAAAGCGCACATCAAGTCTTCCCCCTCTGTTTACGAGTGAAGAGGAATATCAGAAGTTCCTTGCGGATCACAGCCGCAAGGTGACTCCCCGGGCTCCGATTGCCGAAGCGAAAGGGGATCTCTGGATGGGGGTGGACCTTGGTTCCACCACCATGAAGGCGGTCGTGCTTGACAGCGAGTCCCGCATTGTGAAGTCCTGGTACGGCAGCAATACGGGATCCGTGCTGCCGACACTGCTTCCGCATGTGATTGAGCTGCTGAAGGAGATGCCGGAAGGCGCTCAGATCCGGGGTATCTGCACCACGGGCTATGGTGCCGATCTGGCGGCCTCTGTGCTCGGTACACCGCTGAGCGAAGTGGAAACCGTGGCGCATCTGCGCGCGGCAACATTCCTTGACCCGAAGACCACCTATGTGATCGATATCGGCGGTCAGGATATGAAGTGCCTGAAGACGCATAACGGAGTGATTGAGCAGGTTAAACTGAATGAGGCCTGCTCCTCCGGCTGCGGTGCCTTCATTCAGACATTCGCGAAGAGCCTCAATCTGACACTTCCGGAATTCGTGCATAAGGCGCTTTTCGCGAAGAATCCTGCGGATCTTGGTACCCGCTGCACAGTGTTTATGAACTCCCGCGTGAAGCAGGCGCAGAAGGAGGGCGCGGATGTAGGCGATATCGCGGCCGGCCTCTGCTACTCGGTGATTCGGAACGCGCTCTACAAAGTGCTTCGTCTCCGTTCTGCCGAAGAACTTGGCGACCACGTGGTTGTGCAGGGCGGTTCATTCCTGAATGACGCGCTGCTCCGTGTTCTGGAGAAGCATCTCGGGAAGCCTGTGCTTCGCCCGGATATTGCCGGTCTGATGGGGGCCTATGGCTGTGCTCTGATCGCGCGTGAAAAGGTGCAGATGCGGAATCTGCCTGCACCGAAGCTTGATGTCGCTTCTCTTGAGGCGCTCGAAGTGGTAACCCGCAGCTTCCGCTGCAAGGGCTGCAACAACCGCTGCATGCTGACGATGAACCGGTTCAGCAATGGCCGTAAGTTTATTTCCGGCAATCGCTGCGACTTCGGTGCCCGGGGCGGTGCCAAGAAGAAAGAAGAGCCGACGAATAACGTCTGCGCCTGGAAGCTGCAGCACCTGTTTGAAGGGGAGCCCCTTGCTGAGGAGAACGCGCCTCAGGGGGTGATTGGCATTCCGCGCGCGCTCAATATTTACGAGCACTATCCGTTCTGGTTCACGCTTTTCACGAAGCTCGGCTTCCGCGTTGTACTGTCACCGGAGTCCACGAAGTCCATTTTTGATTCCGGTCTTTCCTCGATGCCGTCTCAGTCTGTCTGCTTCCCGGCGAAACTGGCTCACGGTCATGTGACGTGGCTCGCCACGCATGGTGTGAAGCGGATCTGGTTCCCCTGCATCCCGAAGGAAGAGAAGGTTTTCAAGGAGTCTGATAACACCTTCGCCTGTCCTGTGGTCGCAGGCTACCCGGAAGTGGTTCGCCTGAACGCGGATCTTCCGGCTGGCGTGGAACCTCAGGTTCTGACGCCTTTCGTGCTGGTAAGCGACAAGAAGGTCGTGAAGCGCGTGATGCTGAAGTATTTCCCGCAGCTTGACGGCGCGGCAGTTGACCGTGCCTATGATGCGGCCCGTGACGCGCTGGCGGATTGGAAGCAGAGGCTGGAGGCTGAGGGTGAAAAAGTTCTCTCAGAGGCACAGGCTGCCGGCAAGACGGTGGTCCTGATCGCGGGCCGTCCTTACCATGTGGATCCGCTGATCAACCACGGACTTCCTGACTATATCGCGTCACTGGGCGTGTCGGTCGTGACTGAAGATTCCGTGATGCAGCTTGCGCCTGAACCCGGGAAGCTCCGTGTTGTAAACCAGTGGGCTTATCACTCGAGGCTTTACCGCGCCGCTGCGCTTGCGGCTTCTGAGCCCTGCGTGGAACTGATTCATCTTACGAATTTCGGCTGCGGCATTGATGCCATTACGTCTGACCAGGTCGCCGAGATTCTGCAGCGGTCCGGAAAGCTTTACACGCTTCTCAAGATTGACGAAGGTGATTCTCTCGGACCCGCGAAGATCCGTATTGCGTCACTCCTCGCAACGGTGGAAGAACGCAAGGCGGGCCGCGGTATGCCGAAGGCAGACGATTCTGCAGACACATCTGCCAAGGCTCCGACGAAGCCTGCGGTTTTCGTGCGTTCGATGCGCGAAACCCATACGATTCTGGCGCCTCAGATGTCGCCGATTCACTTCGCGATTCTGGAAAAGGCGCTTTCCGCAAGCGGCTACAAGCTGAAGCTTCTGCCGGTTGCGTCGCCCCGCGCGATTGAAACTGGTCTGAAGTACGTGAATAACGACGCCTGCTATCCGGCTATCGTCACGATCGGGCAGCTGGTGAACGCGCTGAAGGAAAACGTTGAGGATCCTGACCATACGGCGCTCATGCTGGCACAGACCTGCGGTCCGTGCCGTGCGACTAACTACATCGCGCTGCTTCATCGCGCTCTTGCTGAAGCGGGCTTCAGCCAGGTGCCGGTAGTGTCGCTCTCCGGCGGCTCTCTGAATGAACAGCCAGGTTTCTCGATTTCGCCGCTTGCGCTTCGCCGCGCAATGATCGCGACGCTTTACGGCGATATGCTTCAGAGGCTCTACTACGCGACCAAGGCTCACGAGCTCTTCAAGGGTGACGCTAAGGAGAAGCTTGACGAGTGGATCGAGCGGGCCCGCGATGTGAGCTTCCGTAACAGTGTCGAAGACTTTGAGTCTGATATGGTCCCGATGGTGCGTGAGTTTGGTTCCATCCCGCAGGATGACATCGAAAAACCGCGTGTCGGCATCGTGGGTGAGATTCTGCTGAAGTACCACCCGGACGCTAACCGTCACCTGACGGACATGATTCTGGCTGAAGGCGGCGAACCGGTCCTGACAGATATGACGGACTTCTTCCTCTACTGTCTGGATGACAGCGTGCTGGAGCAGAAGTTCCGCCGTGGTTCTTTCCTGAAGTCGATGGTTGGGAAGTTCTTTATGGGCCGCATTGAGTCTCTGCGCCGCTCGATGCGCGAAGCGCTCGCCGGCACCCGTTATATGCCGATCGCGGACTTCAAGGAGCTGCAGAGCTCGGTGAACGGTATTGTGTCGCTTGGGGAGCAGGCCGGTGAAGGCTGGCTGCTCACGGCAGAGATGATTGACTTCATCAATCACGGCGTTCCGAATGTGCTCTGTCTGCAGCCTTTCGGCTGCCTCCCGAACCACATCACGGGCAAGGGGGTAGCGAAGGCAATCCGCGGCCGCTATCCGGAATCCAACCTGATGGCGCTCGACTTTGAAGCAGGCAGCTCGGAGGCGAATATCGCGAACCGCGTGAAGCTCTTCATGACGATTGCCCGTGAGACGAAGCAGAAGGAGATCGGAAGCGATTCGAGCACGAATCCCGTGGTCGAAAACGCGAAGAAGGTTCTCGACAGGCTTCGCGGTATCGGCGGAGTCGAAGAACAGCCGGTTCGGGTCTACGGATTCAACCGCGAGTCTTCGAAGTAGACCGGGAGGCCGTCTCCGAAGCCCCGCATCGAAAAAAGAAAGGAGAGATCTAATGGCAAGTTTTCTTTTTCAGCGGGCTGAACTCTATGCCCCGGACTTCCGGGGAGTGAAGGATATTCTCGTGGTCGAGGGACGGATCGCCGCAATCGGCGACTCGCTCGACCCGGGCATTCCTGAGCTTCAGAAGATTGATATGGCAGGAGCGAAGGCGCTCCCGGGGTTTATCGATCAGCATGTCCACGTGACAGGCGGAGGCGGTGAGGGTGGAGAGCATACCCGGGCGCCCGAGCTTTCTGTCGAGGAAGCAGCCGAGTGCGGAGATACAACAGTGGTTGGTGTCCTCGGAGCTGATGTTATTTCCCGCCCGGTGGTTTCGCTGCTCGCGAAGATCCGCGGCCTGAGACGGGAAGGTCTCTCCACCTGGATGTGGACCTCAAACTACGCTTATCCTCCGACCACACTGACCGGCTCCGTGAAGCTGGATCTTTACACAATCCCCGAGTGCCTTGGGGTCAAGGTTGCCATGGCCGACACACGCGCTTCCTTCATGACGATGGAAGAGATGATGCGGCTCGTCTCCGAAATCAGGCTCGGAGGCCGCCTCGCTGGCAAACGGGGGTTCCTCCACATCCATCTCGGAACTCTGGGCGGCGCGTTCGGTATGTTTATGGACGCGGTAAAGCGGGGAATTCCGATTGAACATTTCAGACCAACGCACTGCGCAAGAGACCTGGACGCTGCGATTGAGTTCGGCCGAGCGGGCGGGATGCTCGACTTCACGACGGATGAGCCAGAGAAAGCCGCGGATGCCGTTCTGAAAGCGATTTCAGAGGGCGTTCCCGAAGACCGAATCACGCTCTCCACTGACGGGCATGGCGCTCTGCCGGTTTACGCTGAAGACGGGACGCTGCAGGGACTGCAGACCCTTGACATCCGGAATAACTTCCGTGCCTGGAAGATTCTCGCTCACGAAATCGGTATCCGCCGGGCGCTGCCTTTCCTTACGAGCAACGTGGCTGACAGCCTCCTGATACCGAAAGGCCGGGTGGAAGTTGGGCGCGACGCGGATCTCTGCTTCCTCCGCTCGAACGGTGAACTGACGGATGTGATGTCACGCGGTGCCTTCCTGAAGAGAGACGGGAAAGTTACTGTCCGCGGCACGTATTCCGGAACGGCACTTTGCTAATTTTCCGTAGTCCATCGGGGGACATGACGGATATTTGGTATCACCATAAGTGACAGGCGGAATGCCTCTGAGTAGGGAGGCCGCCTGATACTTCAGTAGCCTTTTGAATAATGTAATTTTCCTTTAAAATCATCACTCTTCAGCACTTCCAGATTAAGGAGAGAATGAGGAATGACTGATTTAAAGAAAGAGGGCGCCGCAGCGCAGCCCGTGATTTCGATTGATTCCCTTGCCCCTGCCGCGATTGAGCGGAAGGCGGAGTCGATCGGGGTCACGAAGAATGCCCTGACGCTTTCGAGACTGATACCGCTCGCGCTTGCCGCGGGCTTTTTTATTGGCCTTGGCGGACTGTACTTCACCCTCTTCATGTCTGACAGCTCACTGTCCTTCGCGGTGCAGCGTTTCGCGGGGGCCCTGATGTTCTCGCTCGGCCTCGCTCTCGTGATCATCTGCGGCGCGGAGCTTTTTACGGGAAACTCTCTGATGATCGGGGCACTAGCTTCGAGGAAGATCCCCGTGGGCGGCATGCTGAGGAACTGGATCTGGGTCTGGATATTCAATTTTGTCGGCGCCGTGATCCTGGTGACACTCGTCTACCTCTCTGATACTCCGAAGCTTGGGCAGATGGGAGCCACGATGATGAAGATCGCGGCTGGCAAGGTGTCGCTTGGCTGGGGGACACTCTTCTTCAAAGGCATTCTCTGCAACGTGCTTGTGTGCCTCGCGGTCTGGATGGGATTTGCGGCTCACTCGGTCGCGGACAAGATCCTTGCTGTGCTCCTTCCGGTTTCTGCCTTCGTGGCGCTTGGGTTTGAGCACTGTGTGGCCAATATGTATTTCCTTCCGATGGGCTACCTTCTCGCTTCGAGCGGCTTCCCGGCGCCCGCGGGATTCGATCCCTCGGTGATTACGATTCCGGGGATCTTCTATAACCTTTCCGCTGTGACGCTCGGGAACCTCGTCGGCGGCTTTATGGTGGCGCTCGTTTACTGGTGGGCCTTCTCTGAGAAGAAGGCCTGATCGCAGGAAAAACTCAGAGTGAGAAAAAGCCGCGGATGATTCCGCGGCTTTTTGGTTTGGGCGCTAGGATCAGCTGTTCCTTACCACTTCTGGGTCGCCCATTCCGGCGGCTTCGGGCAGCCATCCGAATGCGTGAGCACCTCGTAACCGGTTTCCGTCACGACGAGAGTGTGCTCCCACTGTGCGGAAAGCGAGTGATCCTTCGTAACAACCGTCCATCCGTCGCCGAGATCCAGAATATGGCGGCGGCCGGCGTTCACCATCGGCTCAATCGTGAACATCATGCCGGGCTCAAACACGATGCCGGCAGGCGGGAAGTCCTTCGGAGAAAGCGGATAGTGAGACACCCAGGGTTCGCCGTGGAAAACGCCCTTGCCGATTCCGTGGCCGCCGTACTCACGCACGGTGGAGTATCCGGCGTCTGACACCACTTTGTCGCAGGCAACAGCGATATCGCGGAAGGTATTGCCGGGCTTAACCGCCTCAATGCCGCGCCACATGCATTCGTAGGTCACCCGGGCGAGACGCTCCCCCGCGATGGTCGGCTTGCCGACAAGGAACATACGGGAAGTATCGCCGTAGAAGTCGTTCCAGATGCTCGTGACATCGATATTCACGATATCGCCCTTCTTCAGCTTCTTATCAGACGGGATGCCGTGGCAGACGACGTTATTAACCGAGATGCAAGAAGCAGCCGGGAAGGGGACACCGGCGGCGTTCGGATACCCAAGGTCTGCCGGACGGCACTTCTGGACGTCAACCGTATAGCGGTGAATGAGGTTATCGAGCTCAAGGGTAGTGATACCCGGCTCAACGTAAGGTGTGATGTAGTCAAGCAGCTCGGAAGCGAGGCGGCAGGCGGTGCGCTGTCCTTCGATTTCTTCCGGTGTGCAGATATGAATGCTAGGGATCTGTTCTTTTGCCATTTTTAAATTGCCCCCGGACGCGGGAAGAGAGGAAAAGGGGCGCAGGACGCCCGGCCGCTTCCCGCGGCGCAGGTCATATTGAAAACCAGAGTTAGCCAACATGGTACACCAGAGGCGGGGGCAGGGCAGGGAAGCGCGGCTAACGCCCAAGGAAATTTCATAAAAAACGCTTGAGCGGGATCTCAATTTATCCTATAATTGCACGCCTGCTCCAACCGGGGCAGACAAAACTTAACCTTTTTTCTGGCTGTCCGTCCTCCGGGCGGGAGCCTTAAATAGCGCATCCGGGTTTACCGAGGTGCCTGCTTATGCAAGCGGGCATGAGACCCGGATGTCAGACCAAACCTTGGAGAATCAACATGGTTAGCATGCGTGAAATGCTTGAAGCTGGTTGCCACTTCGGCCATCAGACCCGTTTCTGGAACCCGAAGATGGCTCAGTACATTTTCGGCTCCCGCAACCACATCCACATCATCAACCTCGAGAAGACGGTTGCGAAGCTCGCTGAAGCCGAGAAGTTCGCGCACGACCTCGCTGCCAAGGGCGGCAAGATCCTGTTCGTCGACACGAAGCGCGGCGGTCGCGAGATCATCGCTGCTGAAGCCCAGCGCGCTGGCATGAGCTACGTCGATCGCCGTTGGCTCGGCGGCACTCTCACCAACTTCAAGACGGTGAAGAACACGCTCAAGCACCTCAAGGAAATGGAAGACACCGTCGCTGAAGGCGGCCTTGAGAAGATGACGAAGAAGGAAGCTCTCGACTTCAACCGTGAAATCGAAGCCCTGAACCGCTCCATCGGCGGCATTAAGGACATGGCCTCCCTCCCGGACGCCCTGTTCATCATCGACGTTGGCTATCACAAGATCGCCATTCAGGAAGCCAACAAGCTGGGCATTCCGGTTATCGGCGTTGTCGATACGAACAGCAGCCCCGCTGGTGTTGACTATGTGATCCCGGGTAACGACGACGCCGGCAAGGCTGTCGCTATCTACGCCTCCTGCATCGCTGACGCCGTCATCGCCGGCGCCGCTGAACACCAGGAAGGTGCTGACAAGGATCCGGCTGAAGAGTTCGTGGAAGTCGAAGCCGCTGAAACCGCTGCTGCCGACGCCGCTCAGGCCTAATCAGTCATTCAGCAGGCGTTCCTGCCGAAGCATTTCAGGGGGCGCTCTCAGTCTTGGGTGCGCCCCCTTTCGATTTTCAAACGTATCAAATTTATTAGTATCTGGAGAATTAAATGGCCGCTATTACCGCCGCAATGGTGAAAGACCTTCGCCAGAAGACCGACGCTCCGATGATGGAGTGCAAGAAGGCCCTCGTGGCTGCTGAAGGCGATTTCGCCAAGGCTGAGGAAATCCTCCGCGTGAAGCTGGGCAACAAGGCCAACAAGGCTGCCGCCCGCGTCGCCGCTGAAGGTATTGTCGGTGTTTACGTGTCTGACGACCGCAAGCTCGGCGCTCTCTTCGAAGTCAACTCTGAGACCGACTTCGTTGCGAAGAACCCTGACTTCGTCGCCATGGCTGAAACCGGCGCCCGCCTCGTCGCGGAAAAGAATCCGGCTGACATCGCTGCCCTCTCCGCCCTGACGGTTGACGGCAAGTCCCTCGAAGAGATCCGTACGGGCCTCGTCGGCAAGATCGGTGAGAACATGTCCTTCCGCCGCTTCGTCCGCGTGGAAGCCCAGGGCCGTCTCGACACGTACGTTCACGGCGGTGCCAAGATCGCCGCTATGGTCGACATGATCGGCGGTGATGAAGAACTCGCCCACGACGTCGCCATGCACATCGCTGCCTCCAAGCCGAAGGCTCTCGATGAGAACGGTGTTCCCGCTGAGATGATCGAGTCCGAGCGCCGCATCGCCATCGAAAAGGCCCGCGAGTCCGGCAAGCCCGAGAACCTCGTCGAGCGTATCGCTGAAGGTTCCGTGAAGAAGTTCCTGAAGGAAGTGACGCTGCTCAACCAGCCCTTCGTGAAGGACGACAAGATCACCGTCGGCCAGCTGCTGAAGAGCAAGGGAGCCACCTGCGCTGCCTTCTACCTCTTCGTCGTTGGCGAAGGTATCGAGAAGAAGACTGACGACTTCGCTGCTGAAGTGGCTGCTCAGGTTGCCGCTTCCAAGCAGGCCTAATAGCCAGTACCGGAATTCCGCTCTCCAGAAGAACGGAATTCTGGGCAAAAAACCGCCCGGGAGATCTCTCTCCGAGCGGTTTTTTTATGGGAGCCTTCTGCTAAGCCGTAGCGCGAAGGTGCGTCTTTGCAGTATTATCCCCATGCCTTACTAATATGTTATTAGGGCGGCAGTGTGCCTAGCCCGCCTGGAGATACAGCGAATGTCGGATCAGAAAAAAGCGAAACCTATCTATAAGCGTGTTCTACTGAAGCTTTCCGGAGAAGCCCTCATGGGGCACGACCAGTTCGGTATCAACCGCGATACGCTGAACTACATGGTTGGCGAGATCAAGTCGATTCTCGATATTGGGGTGCAGGTGGGCATCGTAGTGGGCGGCGGCAATATTTTCCGCGGCGTTGCTCTGGGTGCGAACGGCATGGACCGTGCGACCGGTGACTACATGGGCATGCTCGCCACCGTGATGAATGCGATGGCGCTCCAGGACGCGCTGACAAAGACGGGCGTTCCGGTCCGTATCCAGTCCGCGCTGCACCTCGAGCAGGTTGTCCAGCCGTACATCCGCGGCAAGGCGCTGCGTTATCTCGATCAGAACCGTGTCGTGATTTTCGCTGCCGGTACCGGTAACCCCTTCTTCACGACGGATACGACCGCGGCGCTTCGAGGCGCTGAAATGGGCGCCGAGGTGGTGCTGAAGGCGACGAAGGTTGACGGTATCTATACCGCTGATCCCATGAAGGATCCGACTGCCACGAAGTTCGCAGATATCACGTTTGATGAAGCGATGAAACGCGACCTCAAGGTGATGGATGGCACGGCTTTCGCCCTCTGCCGCACTAACGATCTGCCGATCCGGGTGTTTAATATATTCAAGCCGGGCGCCCTGAAGCGCGCCTGCACGGGACTCGAAGAAGGGACGCTTGTCCACTCCTGAGTACCCGCAATCAATACAACAAAGCAAAGCAAAGGATATTTTTATGCCGACGATTCAGGAAATCCGTACCCAGACCGAGCGCAAGATGGCTCGCAGCCTCGAAGGGCTCCGGGAAGAATTCCGCAAGATCCGCACGGGCCGCGCTTCGACCGGTCTGCTGGATTCGATTTATGTTGAATACTACGGTGCACGTACGCCGCTCGCACAGTGCGCCTCTGTGAACGTGGCTGATGCCCGTACGCTTACGATTCAGCCGTATGACCGCACTCTCGTGAAGCCGATCGAGAAGGCCATCATGGAGAGCGATCTTGGTCTGACCCCGGTGACGAGCGGTCAGACGCTCCGTGTGCCGCTGCCTCCGCTTACGGAAGAGCGCCGCCGCGAAATCACGAAGGTTGTGAAGCGTCTGGCCGAAGAAGGCAAGGTCGCGATCCGCAATGTCCGCCGTGAAGCGAATGACTCCGTTAAGAAGCTCCTGAAGGATAAGGAGATCTCCGAGGATGAAGCCCGCGGTTCCGATAACGACATTCAGAAGCTCACCGACAAGTTCATCGCTGAAGTTGATACGGTGACTGAAGAGAAAGAAAAGGAAATCATGACCGTCTGATGGCGGCATGACTGGAGAACTGATGGAGGAAGCTAAACCGGTGAAAACTCTCCCGAGGCACGTGGCCGTCATTATGGATGGAAACGGCAGATGGGCGAAGAACCGTCATATGCCGCGCGTGGAAGGTCACAGGAGAGGAGTTTCCGCGGTGGAGAGCTGTACCGAAGCCGCGAGACGCGCCGGCATCAAGGCGCTTACCCTTTTCGCTTTCAGCAGCGAGAACTGGAAACGCCCTGAGGAGGAAGTGAGCGCCCTCATGAGGCTCTTCGGCCTGATGCTCGTGAACCAGCGCGAGAAGCTCGTGAAGAACGACATCCGCCTGCACGTAGCGGGTGACGTTTCGGCTTTCTCTGATCCCCTGAGACAGGCAATTGAGGAAACCGAACGGGCGACAGAGCATTGCAGCGCAATGCAGCTCACCATCTGCGCGAATTACGGCGGTCGCTGGGATATCGTGCAGGCGGTGAGGTCAATCCTGAAGGAGGAGCCGCTCGCGGCTTCCCACCCGGCCATGATCGATGAGGAACTGATCAGCCGTTATCTCGCGCTTCCCTGGGCAGGAGACGTTGACCTCATGATCCGCACCGGAGGCGAATCCCGGATCTCCAACTTCCTGCTCTGGCAGGCGGCTTACGCCGAGCTTTACTTCACGCCGGTGCTCTGGCCTGATTTCAGGGAAGAGCATCTTCTTGAGGCGATCCGGTGGTTCACCGGCCGTGAACGGCGTTTCGGTCTCACGAGCGAACAGCTCAGGGGCTAGCTGGAAGGGGTTCCACTGCGGAGCCCTGGTAAAACCTTTTATTGGCGGGCCGCGAAAGCGGCCTGCATTTCATATGCTTAAGCAACGAGTCATTACTGCCATCATCCTGCTCATCGTTCTGGTGGGCTCCATCTACCTGTCGCCGCTCGCGTTCGCCGCAGTGATGACCTTTGCCGTGGCGGCGGCCATCTGGGAGTGGCTGAGGATGCTGGGAGTCAGAGCCGCGCTTCCGGTTGCTGCAGTAATGGGGATCGTGCTTTACGCCCTCTGGTGGGTGATGGGGTTCCGGCTCAGGCCTCAGGCGCTCCTCGCGCTTACGGCGGCTGATGCCGCGGTCTGGTTCCTGCTGACGGTCGGTCTCTTCCGCGACCGGAATACAGGTTTCCGTCTGCCTGTTGCGGCTCAGGGCGCTATGGCGGTACTGATGCTGCCGCTTGCCTGGTACTCGATTCTCTGGCTTTTTGAGATCGGCAGCTGGCAGATGGTGATTTCCGTGCTGGCAATCGTCTGGAGCGCGGATATCTGCGCGTATTTCTGCGGCCGCTTTTTCGGCGGGAAGATTTTCGGCGATACGAAGATGGCCCCCGCGATCTCACCGAAGAAAACCTGGGAAGGAGCGCTTGGCGCCTATATTCTCGGACTCTGCGTGCTGTTCGCGATTGGCATTGCGTGCGCCGGCCGGGCTGATGTTTTCCAGTCTGTCCTGATTACTGAGACCGGATTCCTCACCGCCGTTGTGGTGACGCTGCTGCTCACGCTTTTCTCGATGGCGGGGGATCTGCTTGAGTCAGCCGCGAAGCGTCAGGCGGGCATCAAGGATTCGAGTAACCTGCTTCCGGGCCACGGCGGCTGGTTTGACCGTCTGGACTCCTGCGTGCCGGTGATGCCGGCAGTCGTGCTGATCATTCTTCTGACGACGATCTCCTGATATCGGATCACAGAGTCCGGTCTGCAGAGCCTCTGACAAGCCTTTCCCTTGCGGGAAAGGCTTTTTTATACACACTTTCCCGTGATCCCTGACCCTAGTTATTCGTGCCGGGTGTACGATTAAATGAATTAGCCAGCGTGAGGACCCTGCGCCCTAAGCCCCTTCTGGCGCAGCCATTTGAAATAACGGCCGCCTGAATCCCTTCGGCCACAAGCTGAACCGGGTTCTGAGCAGAAAGGTTTGGGAAACCGGTCAGTGACCGCAGAATTTTTTCAGCAAGAAAGTTTTTGAAGGTTATAAGCAAATGGAAAAGAAAAATCTTGATTGGGCCAACCTCGGGTTCGCTTATCGTCCGATCGATTATCGCTGGCAGACCCGCTGGCATGACGGCGCCTGGGAAGAGGGCGGTCTGACCACGGATCCTGATATCACGCTCTCAGAGGCAGCCTGCGTTTTCCACTATTCCCAGTCCTGCTTCGAGGGTCTGAAGGCGTATACGACGAAAGACGGTCACATTGTGACTTTCCGTCCGGACCAGAACGCGGAACGCATGCAGAATACCTGCCGCCGCCTCGAAATGCCGCCGCTCCCGAAGGAAACCTTCCTGAAGGCGCTTGATGAAACGGTCAAGGCGAATGCCGCCTGGGTTCCGCCTTTCGGCACCGGAGCTTCCCTCTACATCCGTCCGGTGATGATCGGTTCGGGCCCCCAGATCGGTGTCGCTCCCGCGCACGAATTCCTTTTCCGTCTGTTTGCGATGCCGGTTGGCTCCTATTTCCAGGGCGGTGTGAAACCGATCCGCATTCAGGTTGCTCATTATGACCGCGCGGCTCCCCGCGGCACCGGTCACATTAAGGCCGGCCTTAACTACGCGATGAGCCTCTATCCCACGATGGAAGCTCACCGCGCGGGCTACGCCGAAAATATTTACCTCGATCCGTCCACCCACACCTACGTTGAGGAAACGGGCGGCGCGAATGTGCTCTTTGTCGATAAGGACAATAACCTGATTGTTCCGAAGAGCAACTCGATTCTCCCGTCTGTCACCCGCCGCTCTCTCGTCTACGTCGGCGAGCACTACCTCGGCCTCAAGGTGATTGAGCGCCAGGTGAAGTTCTCTGAAGTGAAGGACATGAAGGAATGCGCCCTCTGCGGCACGGCTGCTGTGCTCGCACCGGTTGGCATGATCCACTCTGAGGACGGTGATATTTACTTCCCGTCCGGCATGGATAAGATCGGCGAAATCTCCGGCAAGATCCGTGAGACGCTGCTGAAGATCCAGTCCTGCGAGATTGAAGCGCCGGAAGGCTGGATCCGCCGCATTCTCTGATTTCCGTTTCCAGGGCAACTCTCAGGCGTTTTTTCTGTCTGGGAGTCCGCTGCAGGAACCGGAGTCAAAAAAAGCTGCAGAATTTTTCTGCAGCTTTTTTTATTCTCCGGGGAAAGGGAGTCAGGGGACCGGGCCGAACCGGTTTTCGGTCCTGGATCCCGGCAAAAGCGAGGCGAGGAACAGGATTCCAAACGCAGCGGGCGTCAGAAACTTTGCCCAGGAAAAGGCCGGGTAGGAACCCGCTGTCCCCGCCAGAATGGCGACGATAAAAGCCGCCGCCACCCACTTGCCGGATAATCCGATGTCATGCAGACGCCGGGTGAGAGCCGCGGCGAAGGGGCTCAGAATGACCAGCGAAAAGCCTCCGAGAATGGAGGTCTGTATCGCGGGAATGAAGATCCCGATCACGATCAGCGCGCAGTTGATCAGAAAGAGCGCGAGGATGAACCACCAGAATTCAGCGCGCCCCGTGCGGCCGCCGAACTGGGAATATTTCTCGTAAGCGCAGCTGCGCACGGATTCACGAAAGCCGGGCATCGGTTACTTCCCTTCGGGCTTATCTTCGGAAGCCTTGGAGGCTTCAGGCGTTTTCGGCGTTTCAGCTTTCTTGCCAGCCTCAGGCTTATAGAACGGCACGAAACCCACCGGGAGATTCTCCCAGGCGATCTTCGGGAGGCAGACCCAGGCGGCGCAGAGCAGCTGATACTTCCAGTCGATCCAGGCTACGGTCTTCTTCTTCAGAATGGCTTTCACAATATGGTCTGCGGCGTAGGGAAGAGGAAGCGTCATCGGGTACTTCTTCCCTTCGAGCAGCGGCGTATCCACAAACCCCGGGCGGATGTCCGTGATCCGGATATCCCAACCCTTTGCGTTCACCATCTGACGGAGCGCCTCGAGATAGTGAGCCTGAAGCGCTTTTGTCGCGGAGTACGCGGGAGAGGCGCCCAGACCGCGGGTCGCGGCAACGGAGCTGATTGCAGCGATCTGTCCGCCCGTTCCCTGACTGCGGAGCAGCGTCACAACGGCATCGATGCAGCGGACAAAGCCGGAGGCATTCGTGTCCACGGTGCTCATTTCGATCTTCGGATCGAGTTCAACATTTTCGTGTCCGATTCCGGCCGCGTGAATATAGAGGTCAACACCGCCGATTTCAGACGCGAGGTGAGAAATCTTAAGCGGCGCGTCTTCACGCCGGACATCGATTTCACTCCAGATCACCCGGACGTTATGTTCAGAGGAGATTTTCGAAGCAATTGCCTGGAGCCGGTCAGCGCGGCGGCCTGCAATGGCCAGATCGCACCCGAGGGCGGCAAATCGGACGGCGAGCGCTTCTCCAATCCCAGATGTCGCTCCCATGATGATGACGTTCTTTGCCATAGCGCTGTGATCCTTAGGTTGGATAATTTCTCGGGGGTACCCCCCATTAACGGTTTCTATTATCCTATCTTTTAGCTTTATTGCGAATAAAAAAGGGGCTCCTGCTCTATGTCGCCAGAGGGAAGAAGAGTAGAAAGTGATGAAAATATCGGCGCTTGCGTCCGGTATATGCTCACTTTTTTCTTTTTGTTCCTTTTTGTTGCCGCAGGCCCGGTTTCCGGGGCTCCGCATTATTCCCGTGATCCGTTATATCAGCTGCTGAAAGTGGCGTCGGCAGGAAAGTCGGTTCGTAACCCAAAATCACTCCCGCATCAGACAGCAAAGCAGAAGTCCGCCCGTAAGTCTCCGATCACGTCAGTTAAAAGCGTGAAGCCATCAGATACCGGAAAAAAGTTTCGCCTGAAGGCTGCGAATAAGCCCTCCCCGATCCTGACGCCGCTGCAGCTTGAGACTTTGATCGCGGCGGTTACCGCGGAACCGACCGGTTTTTACGGAGTAAGGCTCTCAGACCTAGAGAGCGGAGGCTTGGATCCTCAGGGGATCAATCTCCTCGCTGTCCCGGTGTCTGCCGGTTCAGAAGCCGAGGATGAAAACGGCGATAACGCTGAGAGCGCGGATGACTCGGTGCTGCCGCCGCTTAAGGAAGCCGATCACTCGCTCACCCGCAAGGAAGACGGCGCAATCCGTCTCGTTGACGCAGGCCCTCTTGATCTCGTTGGCTTCTACGGATACGGCGGGGTGATGAAGGGGAAGGGGTATCAATTCACGGGAACCGGCTTCGCGGGGGCAGAAGGCACTTCCCGCGTGATTCCGGTGGCGCTGACGCTCGCCGGCATTACGCCGGATCCGACACAGAACATCTATTCCGCTGAGATGCGGGCCGAGCTGCCGATTCAGGTGGGTACCGGCGTTCAGGTTGTGCCGTTCGCGGGGTACCGGGCAGTGAGAACCGATACCTCAGCGATGGGGCTCGTGTCGGAGCTTGGAGGATCGGCCGCTGTCACAACGGAAATGCGGAGTCTGCAGCAGGTCCCGGTCGGCATCGGCATGCGGCTGCTTCATGAGCCGGACAGCAAAACCGCGGTTCAGGTGAATACGTCGATCGGCGCTGTGGCGAGCATGGGCGACACCGGCACGGTGGAAGAGGACGGATCGATCCGCGCCAAAGGCGGGCGGACGGTCTCCGGCATCGGTTCAGTCGGCCTGCAGCTGAGGCGTAAGCTCTGGAATTTCGGCGTCGGCGCGGATATCGGCGTGACTGAAGGCGGAAAGTCTGAAACCGGGCTTTCCGTCAATGTGAAGCGGTCCTTCTGAAGAGAGGGTGCTCCGCTTCGAAACTCCCCTTTCAGGAAAGATCGTCCCGTCCCGGTTAGAATCCATCCACTATGGCAAAAAAGATCAATATTCTCGGTGCGACCGGTTCCATCGGCCGCTCAGCTCTTGACGTTGTTTCCCGTCACCCCGGCGAATGGCGGGTCGGTGTTCTCGCTGCCGGAAGCCGCGCGGAGGAACTCGCTGCGGCGTGTGAGGCGTGCGGCGCTGAAGCCGCGGTGCTCGCAGATGAGTCGAAGCTCCCGGAGCTTCAGGCGGCGCTGAAGGCGCGCGGCCTTTCCACTCGGGCAGCTGCGGGGGAAGCCGCCTGCTGCGCCGCGGCGTCTGACCCTGAGGCCGATGCGGTGCTGCTCGCCGCAAGCGGCGCGGCGGGACTTCCGCAGGCTTTTGCCGCGGCGAAGGCCGGTAAGCGCATGCTGCTTGCCAATAAGGAAAGCGTTGTCTGCGGCGGCGCACTGCTTCAGCAGGCGATCCGGGAGGGCGGCGCAGAACTGCTTCCGGTGGATTCGGAACACTCGGCGATTTTCCAGTCGCTTGCTGCCGCGACTCCTGCTCAGCGTGAAAAAGTGGTGATCTGGCTCACCTGCTCGGGCGGCCCGTTCCTTCGCAGAATGGACCTCACGGGGGTTACCGTCGAAGAAGCGAGTACGCATCCAAGGTGGAAGATGGGCCGGAAGATTACGGTTGACTCCGCCACGCTGATGAATAAGGCGCTTGAAGTGATTGAAGCGCGCTGGCTCTTTGACATCCCGCCTGAGAGGATCCGTGTTGTGATCCACCCGCAGAGCATTCTGCATTCCGGCGTTGCCTTTGAGGACGGCGCAGTGATGGCGGAGCTCGGTGTTCCCGATATGAGGACTCCGATCGCGGTGACGATGGCCTGGCCTGAACGGACGGAGTCCGGTGCCGCGGCGCTGGACTTCACGAAGCTGAAGGAGCCGCTCACCTTTGAGGCTCCGGATCTGGAACGCTTCCCGCAGCTGAAGCTCGCCTGGGAAGCGCTTGAAGCCGGCGGCTCCGCGACGATCGTGCTGAACGCCGCGAATGAGGCTGCTGTGGCCGCGTTCCTTGACCGGAAAATCAGCTTCCTTGGAATCGGGCGGGCCTGCCGCGAAGCGCTTTCTGGACTGGTGCTTCCGGCTCCGAAGTCGCTTTCCGATATTTACGCCGCTGACCGCGAAGCCCGGAGCTATGTGGACAGTCTGATCCGCTCGGGCCGGATTTCCTGATCTCTCCCCGGAGACTTTTACTTTGACTTTTCTGATAACGCTTCTCGCGTTTGCGGCGACTCTCGAGCTCCTCGTCGTGATTCATGAGGGAGGGCATTTCCTTGCCGCCCGATTCTACGGCGTGCGGGTGATCCGTTTTTCGGTCGGCTTTGGTCCCATCCTTTGGAAGATCCGGGGGAAGAGCGGCACGGAATTCGCGCTTTCGCTCCTGCCGCTGGGCGGCTACGTGAAGATGCTTGACTCACGTGATCCGACAACCCCGGCGCTCACCGCGAAGGATAAGGCCGAGGACTTTGAGGGGAAGAAACTCTGGCAGCGGGCGCTGATTGTCTTCGCCGGTCCCTTCATGAATCTGCTCTTCGCGGTTCTGATTCTCTGGGGAATCGGGTTTGTCGGGACGTATGAGCTTTCGAGCCGTGTTGCCGCTCCTCCTCAGGGGACGCCTGCGGCCGCGGCCGGTGTTCAGGCCGGACAGTATGTGATCGGAGTCGGGGACGGTGATGTGAAGACGTTTGCTGATCTCCAGATGAAACTGCTCCGTGTCGCGGGCACCGAGTCAACGATCACCGTGCGGGACGCGGACGATAAAACCGGAGAGCACGCGGAGCGCTATCCGATCGACCTCCGGAGTGTCAATTTCAAGGGGGATCCCAATAAAACCAATCCGCTTGAACACGTCGGCCTGATCCCCTGGCAGGGAGACGGCGCTGTGCCGGTGGAAGAGGTTATCAAAGGGGCCGCTGCGGAGACCGCCGGTCTCAGAAAGGGGGACCAGATCGCGTCCGTGAACGGCAATCCGGTTACGGGTGCTGTGATGCTCGTGAAGACCCTCCGGTCCTCTGGCGGGGATGAAATGACGCTGGGCGTGAAGAGGGGGACCGAAACGGTTTCTCTCAGGATCCGCGTGCCTGAGGTGAAGGATCCGAAAACCGGGAAAAGCGTTGGGCAGATCGGTATCCGCGTCGGGGGCTTCCCCGATGTGGTCCGAGTGAGGCTCGGCCCCTGGGATTCACTCACTGCGGGGGTCGGAAAGCTCTGGGATATGTCCGTGCTGACACTTCGCGTGATGGGAAAGATGGTGGTTGGAGAAGCGTCTGTGAAGAACCTCTCAGGTCCGGTTGCGATTGCGGACTACGCAGGGCAGGCGGTGCAGGTGGGGCTGCTTCCTTTCCTTCTCTTCCTCTCGATGATGTCGATCAGCCTTGGAATTCTGAATCTCCTTCCGATTCCGGTTCTCGACGGCGGTTACCTCGCGATGTATCTCTATGAGCTCATCGTGGGGAGGAAGCCTTCCGAACAGGCAATCGGCATCGCACAGCGGGCAGGCCTCCTTCTGATTCTCTTTGTGACCCTGATTGCGCTGATGAACGACGTCACACGCCTTTTTGGTGGTTAGAATAGAGAAACTTTAGCTTTAGCTTCTAATGCCTCGAAATTTAGCCTTCTGTCGGCAATCCTTGCCGGGGGAAAGAAGTTTTGGGCGGATAAAGACCAATGACACTGAAGACTTTTACCTTTAAAACCGCAGTAGCGGCTGTCCTTGCGACACTGTCGCTCGCGGCGGCGGCTCAGCAGTTCACGATCAAGGACATTCGCATCGAGGGTATTGCGCGAACCGAGCCTGGCACGGTGTTCTCGCATCTGCCCTTCCGCGTGGGTGACGAATACACGCCTGAAAAGGGCGCGCTCGCTATCCGCGCGCTTTATCAGTCGGGACTCTTCCGCGATGTGAATCTCACTGAGAATGGCGATGTCGTCGTTGTGCATCTGATCGAACGCCCGGCCGTTGCGACGATTGAGACGAACGGTATCAAGGCGTTTGATAAGCAGGAAGTTGAGAAGTCGCTTCGCGCGGCCGGTCTCGCTGAAGGCCGCATCTTCAACTCCGCGACGCTTGACAAGGCAACGCAGGAACTGCGCCGTCAGTACCTCGCGAAGGGACACTACGGCGTTGAAGTGACGACGAACGTCTCGCCGCTCGAACGTAACCGCGTCCGTGTGACGATCAACGTTGATGAAGGCGCCGCTTCCTCCATTAAGGAAATTCATTTCACGGGTCTCAAGGCGGCCAAGGCTTCCGAACTCCGTGACGTGATGCAGCTGAGCACCCCGGGTTGGTTCACCTGGTACACGAAGCGTGACCAGTATTCGCGCGAGAAGCTTGCGGGCGACCTGGAAAGCATCCGCTCCTGGTACCTGAACCGCGGTTACCTCGACTATCGCCTCGACTCCGTTCAGGTGACGATCGCGCCGAACAAGGAAGACGTCTTTATTTCGATCAACATTCACGAAGGCCTCCCCTATAAGGTGAAAGCCGTGAAGGTTGAGGGCGAGCAGCTTGGCCTCAATGATCAGCTCGCTGAACTTACGAAACCTGTGAAGATCGGCGAAACCTATAACGCTGAATCGGTGAACCAGGTTTCAAGCGCCATCAAGGATAAGCTTTCGGTTCTCGGCTACGCGTTCGCGACTGCGAATCCAAATCCGGTGACAAACAGCGCCGATCACACCGTGGATGTGGTCTACACGGTTGACCCGGGCCGCCGCGCCTATGTGCGCAACGTCTTCGTGACGGGCAACACCCGTACGCGTGACGAAGTGGTGCGCCGCGAAGTCCGCCAGTATGAGGCGTCGTGGTTTGACTCCGATAAGGTGAAACTCTCGCGTGACCGTATTGACCGTCTCGGCTTCTTCGACGAAGTGACGGCGGAGCCGGTTCCGGTTCCCGGCACCCGTGACGAAGTGGATCTGAAGGTCCACGTGAAAGAGCGTCCGACCGGTTCTATTTCCCTCGGCGCCGGTTTCTCGTCCTCTGACGGCATCATCCTGTCCGCGGGTATTTCTCAGAACAACATTTTCGGTACCGGCAACTCGGCTTCTATCGAAGCGAGTAATTCCGATTCGACCCGTACCTACGCGCTCTCTCTCACGCAGCCGTACGTGACGCCTGAAGGCGTCTCCCGCACGATTGACGTGTACGACCGCCGCGTCGACCTCGATGACCTCGATGTCGCGAACGTGATGTATGAGACGCTCGGCGCCGCAGTGTCTTACGGTATCCCGGTGACTGAGCTTGACCGTATCTTCCTCGGCGCGAAGATCGAGCAGACCAAGGTGACGCTGCGCGGCACCCGCGGTTCCGGGGACGCTTCGCCTGAACGCTACTGGGATTACGTCGATAACTTCGGCAAGGATCCGAAGTCGATCGCTGCCACCTTCGGCTGGTCGCGCGACTCCCGAGACAACGCTCTCGCTCCGAACAAGGGCCGTTATCAGCGTGTGAGCGGCGAAGTGTCGCTCCCGGTGCTTGACCTTCGTTACTACAAGGTGAGCTACCAGCTGCAGCAGTACTGGCCGCTTTCGAAGAATGTGACTCTGGCCTTCAATACGGAACTCGGCTATGCCGGTTCTTACGGTGACAAGGAGTATCCGTTCTTCAAAAACTTCTACGCCGGCGGTATCGGTTCGGTCCGCGGCTATGAAACCTCGTCTCTCGGCCCGCGTGATACGAACGGCGACAACATGGGCGGTCAGAAGCTCTTCGACTTCTCCACAGAGCTCTATGTGCCGCTGCCGGGCGCTGACCGGACGCTCCGCGCCTTCGGCTTCTTCGACGGCGGCTGGGTCTGGGGTTCCGGCGGTTCGGGCTCCAACCAGGGTACCGATACGAGCAACGTGAGCCTCAGCGATCTGCGCTACTCAGTCGGTGTCGGTGTGGCATGGATTTCGCCTCTTGGACCTCTGAAGTTCTCGCTTGCCTTCCCGCTGAACAAGAAGAAGGGCGACGACGTCCAACGCTTCCAGTTCCAGATCGGTACGAGCTTCTGATCGAGGGGCAACAGGTTAGAATCTAGAGTGTTTCCGGTCGGGATAATGTATTCCGAAGGAATTTCATAGAAAGGTTTGTTTAAGATGAAAAAGAACGTTTTCACCAAGGCCATCCTCGCAGCGACGGCGGCTGTCGCCATCGCCTGCACCAGCCCTGCCTACGCAGCGCCGGATGCGGCTCCGAAGATCGGCGTCGTGAGCCTTGAACGCGTGCTTCATGATTCGGCCCCGGCCAAGGCTGCGACCGAGAAGCTGCAGAAGGAATTCGCCCGCCGCAAGGCTGACATCGATAAGCAGGCTGCAGATTTCAAAGCCCGTGCCGATGCCTTCCAGAAGAACGCTCCGGCGATGAGCCAGAACCAGCGTTTGAACGAGCAGCGGGATCTTGCTGAGGCTGAGCGTGCTCTGAACCGTGAACAGCGTGCCTTCCGTGAGGAACTCGGTCAGCGCCAGAATGAAGAGATCCAGATTGTGATCGCCCGCGCTAATCAGGTGATTCAGGATCTCGCCCGCCGCGAAAATTACGATCTGATCGTTCAGGACGCCGTGTATGTCAGCCCGCGTGTTGACATTACCGATAAGGTCCTGAAGGCCCTGAAGTAATCAGGATGCCTTCCGCCCGACGGATGACGGTGCCTTTCGAAAAGAAAAGCGCTCCGTTTGCATCGCCGGGTTTCTTAGAAGCCTGGTCCGGCAGTACCGGAACAGGCTTTTCTGTTGATAGCCTAGTTAGACACTGAAGGAAAGGAGCGTCATGGCCGATTCATCTTCATTTCTGGTTTCTGATCTGATCGCAAGCGTTACGGAACTCTCGGGCGGCAGGCTTCCTTCTCGCCCGATGCATGGTGCTGAGGCGATCCGCGTCGAAGGGTTCCGTCCGATTGAAGAGGCTGACAGCGCGCATATTGCTTTTGTGTCGAATCCGAAGGCTCTGAAAGAGGCTGCGGCGTCGGGTGCTGCGGTTCTGGTTGTGCCGGACGCCGCGGAAGAATCGCTTTCCAAGCTTGAGGATTTTGCCCGCCCTGTGGTCTTCACGCCCAACCCTTACGCCTGGTACGCCTGGGCGAGCCAGGCGATGGAAGGCGGGGCGTTCCCGGATCCTGAGTCCGGCATTGATCTCCGGGCTGTGATCGCGGCTGATGCGGAAATCGATCCCTCTGCCCGGGTGGATGCCGGCGCGGTGATCGGTTCCGGCGCGAAGATCGGGCCGTGTGTCTGGATCGGCGAAGGCGCCTATGTTGGCGCTAAGACTGAGATCGGCGAACACACGCATCTCTTCCCTCAGGCCAAAGTGGGTGACCACTGCCACGTGGGACGCCGTGTGATCATCAATATGGGTGCCACAATCGGCGGCGAAGGCTTCGGCTTCGCACCTTTCTCCGGGGAATGGATCAAGATCCCGCAGGTGGGCGGCGTTACGATCGGTGACGATGTTGAAATCGGTGCCAATTCCACGATTGACCGCGGCGCGCTGGATGACACAGTAGTCGGAAACGGCACGAAGATTGATGATCAGGTTCAGATCGGGCACAATTGCCGCATCGGTTCGCACTGCGTGATCTGCGGCTGCGTCGGCATTGCGGGTTCCACAACGGTTGGAGACCACTGCGTGCTGGGCGGCGCCGCCATGATCAACGGCCATATCACGATCCCGGCAGGCTCCATGGTGGGGCCGGCCACTCCGATCGTAAGCTGGGGGGATAAGCCCGAAGTCATGATCGGCATTTATCCCGCGCAGCCCCGGCGCGAATCCGAACGCACGGCGGTGCTTGTACGAAACCTCACCGACATGCGAAAGACCCTGAAGTCGCTTGAACGGGAAATTGCGGCCCTGAAAGCCGCCCGTTCCGGTTCAGACGAATCTTAAATCCACGCCGGCGTTTGTCGGCTTTTATGGAGAGGCGTCACCCGCAGAGAGGACCTTTTTCCCCCGGGCCGCCTGATAAAAATGACAAAAACGATGAAGATTTATGAGATCATGGAGCTCCTGCCCCATCGCTACCCGTTCCTCCTCGTGGACCGGGTGGAGTCGATCAATGATGATCTCACGGAGATTGTTGCCTATAAGAACGTGACGGCGAATGAGCCCCAGTTTACGGGCCACTTCCCCGGCGCTCCCGTGATGCCTGGCGTCCTCATTATTGAAGCGATGGCTCAGGCCTGCGGTATTCTTGCCACCTGCCGCCTCACTGAGGAACAGCGTAACGACAAGAATGCGATTTACTACTTCGCCGGCATCGACAAGGCCCGCTTCAAGCGTGTCGTGCTGCCGGGTGACAAGCTCGTCTTCAATGGCCGTTATCTGAAGGACCGCATGGGTATCGGCTGGTTTGACTGCACGGCAACGGTTGACGGAGAGCTCGTCTGCAAGGCGACTCTGATGTGCGCCCGCCGTACAATTCACGAATGATCTGAAAGACGGCCGGATTCCGCTGATTCCGCTTCAGGAATCCAGCCGAGGCAGTTTGATATAAGGGGTATCAATGACAAAAATTCATCCGATGTCAGTAGTGGATCCTTCCGCGGAACTTGCGGAAGATGTTGAAATCGGTCCGTTCTGCGTTGTTGGCCCGAAGGTGAAGATCGGTTCAGGAACCGTTCTGATCAGCCACGTCTCCGTGACGGGGCGGACCACTATCGGTGAACGCAACCAGATCTATCCGGGTGCCTGCATCGGATGCACGCCTCAGGATAAGAAGTATGCCGGCGAAGATACCGCGCTTGAGATCGGCGACGAGAACGTGATCCGCGAAAACTGCACGATGTCGATTGGCACCGCTCAGGATCAGGGGATCACCCGGGTTGGCTCCCGCGGCCTCTATATGGTGAATGTGCACGTGGCGCATGACTGCCAGGTTGGCAACGACGTGATTTTCGCGAATAACGTCGGTCTTGCCGGTCACGTTCATGTGAAGGATTTCGCCATTGTCGGCGGCCAGGCCGGTGTCCATCAGTTCGTGCATATCGGTGAGCATGCCATGGTGGGTGGCGGTTCAATCGTTGTGCGCGACGTGCCTCCCTTCGTCATCTGCTCGGGTTATCCGGCAGCTCCTCATGGACTCAATTCGATCGGTCTTCGCCGCCGCGGCTTTACCGCAGCGCAGTTCGCCGTGCTGAAGCAGTGCTACCACGTGGTGTACCGCGAAAATCTCACGGTAGCTGAGGCAAGTGACCGGATGAAAGAGCTTGAAAAGGCAAATCCTGCCGATGAGGCTCTGATCGAACTGTTCCGTCAGGCTGTTTCAGAAAGTCCCCGGGGCATCATCCGCTAAGAGCAGCAGAAAGAGCCGGCCTCTGGGAGGCCGGTTTTTTTATCGTTGGAAAGATTTATGGAAAAACGAAGCGAAGAGACAGCAGCCGCGGCTCGGCCTGTGCCGGATGAGGCGCACAGAAACGGGGTGATGTGGCTCGCCGGTGAGGCAAGCGGTGACGCGCTCGCGTCGCTGGTGATCCCTCCGGTGAAACGCGCGATGGGCGGCGCGCTGCAGTTTGGCATTGGCGGCGAAAAGATGCGGGCCGCGGGGCTCAGTGTCTGGCACAACGCGTCCGTGCTTTCCGTCCGCGGCTATGTGGAAGTGCTGAAGAAGCTGCCGCAGCTTCTTATGCTTCGCCGCGATGTGATCCGTACTGTCAGCGCGGTGCGGCCGAAGGTGTTTATCGGTGTTGACGCGCCGGACTTCAATCTCGCGATTGAAGAGAAACTTCGCAAATCCGGAATCCGCACGGTGCATTTCGTGAGCCCCTCAATCTGGGCCTGGCGCCCGGAGCGGATTCACGCGATCAAGCGTTCAGTGGATCACATGCTGCTGGTTTTTCCGTTTGAAAAAGCGATTTATGACGCGGCAGGCATTCCTTCCACCTATATCGGATACCCAATGGCGGAAGGGATCCCGATGAAACCGGATACACTCGGAGCCCGTCAGCGACTGGGGCTTGAGCCGAGAGGCCCGGTGTTCGCTGTGCTTCTCGGATCCCGCTATGACGAGATACGGTGGAACGCGCCGGTATTCTTTGAAACCGCGCGCGAGGTGCTGAAGGCGGAACCGCATTCGATGTTCCTTATCCCGGCTTCTGACGATGCCCGCAGGACGCAGATCGTGCAGGCGTTAGGCGGATTCCGTGAGGTGGCCGAGCACGTGATTCTGTTCTCAGGACGGAGCCACGATGTGCTGGAAGCCTGTGACGCGGCGATGATCGCGTCAGGCACTGCGACGCTTGAAGCCGCGCTCTATAAAAAGCCGATGATTGTGGGTTACAAGATGCCGGCGCTTTCCTCTCTCATTATCCAGAGCAAGGGGAACACGTCCTTCGTGAGTCTGCCGAATATTCTTGAGCAGAAGCGTGTTGTGCCTGAATTCCTGCAGTACTTCGCTGAGCCGCAGTACATGGCGGCGTCCCTTCTCGATCAGCTGAATCCCGCTAGGCGTGAGTATCTTGAAGAAGTCTTTACGGCACTGCATCAGAGTCTCCTCCGGGATACGGCGACGCTTGCCTCACAGGCGATTCTCGACACCATCAGGGGCGCGGCATGAGAAAAGCGAAGGACACAGTGACGCTCCCTCTTTTCCCGATTGAGGACTATGCCTCGGAAATCATCGCGGGAATTGATGAGGCGGGCCGCGGGCCGCTCTGCGGAAACGTTGTCGCGGCAGCTGTGATTCTTGACCCGGAGCGGCCGATTGAAGGACTGAGAGACTCGAAGAAACTGAGCGAGGCGCGCCGCGAGGAGCTGGCTCCGGTGATCCGCGAGCGGGCGCTCGCCTGGGGAGTCGGTGAGGCAACGCCTGAGGAAATTGATCGTCTGAATATCCTTCAGGCGACGTTCCTCGCGATGCAGCGGGCGCTCGAGGGGCTGACGGGCGGAATCCGTCCGACTCTCGTGCTCGTTGACGGGAATCGCCTCCCGAAACTTGAGATCCGGGCAGAAGCCGTTGTTAAGGGGGATGACCGGGTGCAGGCGATTTCCGCTGCGTCCATTCTCGCGAAGACCTCGAGGGATGCCGAGCTTCGTCGGCTCGACGCGCTTTACCCGGAGTACGGTTTTGCCCGCCATAAGGGCTACGGTACGGCGGCTCATATTGAGGCGATCCGGAAGTTCGGTCTGATTCCGGGGGTTTATCGGAAGAGCTTCGAGCCCGTGCGTACGATGACCGGCTGGAGCCGGGAAGCGATGGAAAGAAAAGAGTAGGAGAGAGAGGAAAGAGATGTTCGCGATCGACATTACGTCCGCGTCTAACGACCGGTTCAAGACCTGGAAAAAGGTAAGCGCGTCGCCACGCGCGATCCGCAAGGAAGGCTTCACGCTCGCTGAGGGTCTGCACCTCGCCATGGCAGCCCGGGATGCCTGGGTGCCGGTACGCGCTGTCATCCTGAGGGCCGGACGGCGTGATGCCGAGACGGACGATCTCGCGCAGGCAATTGCCGATGAGAGCGCTGTTCAGGGCGTACAGACGAAAGTGTTTTTCCTCGATGACCAGCTCTTTGAGGAGATTTCTCCCGTCGAGCATGGGGCCGGCATCATGATTGAGATTGATCTCCCGGCAAAACCTGAGGCGGATGACAGAATCCGGAGGAGCGATGTGCTGTATCTCGACGGAGTTCAGGATGCCGGAAACGCCGGCACGCTCATCCGGACCGCCGTCGCGTCCGGTGTCCGGGTGATCGCGGCGAGCCGCAAAACGGCTTCTCTCTGGGCCCCGAAGGTGATGCGGAGTGCCATGGGCGCTCACTTCGGCGCGGTGATTCTGGAAGGCATTGAACCCTCTGAAGCGAAGACGCTTTTCGAAGGCCGGTTCCTTGCTGCGGACGCCAGGGGCGGGCACGACATCTATGCCGAGCAAGGCTGGGAAAAGGGGCCCACTGTCTGGATGATGGGGGCCGAGGGTCCGGGGCTCTCTGATGCTGCGCTTGAAGTTGCTGACGAGCGCCTTTATATTCCTATTGAATCCGAGACTGAGAGCCTCAATGTCGCTGCCGCCGCTGCTGTCTGTCTTTTTGAGCAGCGCCGCCGCAGGCTTCATGTCCGCTGAAAGATTTCTGCATTTTTATCCCGGGGAAAGATAAAAAGATGTTCGACTTCAAAAATTACCGCAATCCGGCGCTTTTCTTTATCGAGGAAATTGTGCTGGTGGTTCTCTTCTTTGCTCTCGTGATTGAGAAGCCTCTGATGAATGCTCTGATCATGACCGGCATTTCGGAGGGCTTTTCCGCCGTTCTGGTCGGTGTCGTGGGTTTCGTGATTCTCTGGCTGATGGAGCGGGTCTGGAAGCGGTATGGTCCGATCAAGACGAATAAGTCCTGAACTTCATAATTAAACAGTTTTTGATTAATTTATTTATCAAGGGCTGTTTTCCAGAGTAAGAAAAGGGCCGCGATTCTTCGGAATCGCGGCCCTTCATTTTGATGAAGCCGGATCAGTGGCTCAGAATCTTCGAGAGGAAGTGCTGAGTACGCTCGGACTTCGGATGTTCGAAGAACTCGTCCTTCGGGGAGTCTTCCAGAATCTCGCCGCCTTCGACAAAGATCACGCGGTCAGCCACTTTGCGGGCAAAGCCCATTTCGTGCGTCACCACCATCATGGTCATGCCTTCCTGCGCGAGCTCAACCATCACGTCAAGCACTTCGTTAATCATTTCCGGGTCGAGAGCCGAAGTCGGTTCGTCGAACAGCATGCAGATCGGGTCCATCGCGAGCGCCCGGGCGATTGCCACACGCTGCTGCTGACCGCCGGAAAGCTGTCCCGGATACTTTTCCGCCTGCTTCAGAAGACCGACTCGGTCGAGAAGAGCAAGACCTTTCTTCGTCGCTTCTTCGCGGTTTCGCTTGAGCACCTTCATCTGCGCGAGAACAAGATTCTCGCGGATCGAGAGGTGCGGGAAGAGCTCGAAATGCTGGAAAACCATGCCGACATGGCTGCGGAGCCGCGTGAGGTTCGTCTTCGGATTCGTCACTTCGACGCCGTTCACGAGAATGGTGCCCTGCTGCACAGGTTCAAGGCCGTTCACCGTTTTGATGAGCGTGGATTTGCCGGAACCGGACGGACCGCAGACCACGACAACCTCTCCCTTCCTGACGCTGGTAGAGCAGTTTTTAAGGACCTGGAAGCTGCCGTACCACTTCGAGACATTGCGGATGTCGATCATGGGAGCTTCGTTTTCATTAACTGTCATGAGAAATTCTTCCTGGAAGAAAAGGGTCTTAGCGGATAATTGCGAGCTTCTTCTGCATCTGCTTCACGCCCGTGGAAAGGGTGAAGGAGACCACAAAGTAGCATACCGCAGCAAAGCAATACATGAGGGTAAGCTGGCTGTCGCGCTGGGCGATCTTGGAGACAGCACCCATGAAGTCGGTGGCCGAAAGCACGTAGACGAGGGAAGTGTCCTGGAAGAGCACGATCGTCTGAGTGAGAAGCACCGGGCCCATGTTGCGGAAAGCCTGCGGCAGAATCACGTAGCGCATCGTCTGGCCGAAGGAGAGACCGAGAGCGGAGCTCGCGTAGAGCTGGCCGCGGGAAATCGACTGGATGCCGGCGCGGATGATTTCCGCGTAGTAAGCCGCCTCAAAAAGGATGAAGGTGATGAGAGCGGTCTTTTCGGGTCCAACCGGAACCGGAATCGGTGCCCCCGTGAACCAGGCAATAAAAACCGGCACGAGGAAGAAGAACCAGAAGAGGATCAGCACGAGCGGCACCGCGCGCATCAGGTTGATATAACCCGAGCAGAGGAGCGAGAGCACGCGGCTCTTGGCCATCTTGCCAAGCGCGAGGAAGGTGCCGAGGATAATGGCGCCGATCGCGGAGGTGGCAGTGAGCTCAAAGGTATAGGCAGCCCCCTGAAGCAGGAAGGAGGTCGAACCGGTAATTGAAGAGAAATCCATGGCGTGGCTCCTTATCTGCGGATGAGGCCGGGGATGGCGACCGCTTTTTCAAGCGTTGTCATCGAGCGGTTGATCACGAGGGAAATGATGATGTAGACCACTGTCGCGAAGCAGAACGCGGCGAAGAACTGGAAGGTCATTTCACCCATTTCGTGCGACCGCAGCGTAAGGTCAGCGAGACCGATCGTGAGCGAGGTCGCGGTGTTCTTCATGAGGTTCATGGCTTCGGAGTTAAGCGGCGGCAGCGTGATACGGAACGCGAGCGGCAGAAGCACATAGCGGTAAGCCTGCGGGGTCGAAAGACCCAGCGCGTAGGCGGCGAAAAGCTGGCCGCGCGGAATCGTCTTAATGCCGGATTTGACGTTCTCAGCCACACGGACGGAGGTGAAAAGACCGAGACCGATCCAGGCGCAGAAGAATTCCCCATAGAGAGGATCCGTGCTGATCATCCACGCCTTCAGCGGCGGGATGAATTCCGGCACCACGAAGAACCAGAGGAAGAGCTGAACGAGGAGAGGGACGTTACGGAAGAGTTCGACCCAGGCTTCGCCGATGAAGTTAAGAGCGCGGTTCGGAACCGTGCGGATGATGCCCACAAGCGTTCCGACCACGAGGGCGAGCAGCCCGGCGGAAAAGGTGAGGGCGAGGGTGATTCCGGCGCCCCCCAGCATGTACTGCCACCAGGGAGTGTCCGAAAGGTCGCTGATCGCAAAAAGCGTCGACCAATCCATTTCAAATCCCATATCGTCATTCCCCAAATTAAATAAGGTGTTTGGTGTTGCCTGCCCGCTGATGTTTCTGAAAAATACGGAAAGCGAGGATCCTCAGCAGGGCGGGAGGATCCTCACTTTTTTCAAAGAACTGCTGTCAGAACCGATCAGATGCCGTTGGAGTTCGGATGCGCGAAGGCAGCCTTCGTCGGAGCGTTCATCGGGAAGTTCAGGTTGACGTTATGCGGAGCAATCGGCTTCGTGAACCAGGTGTCATACAGCTTCTTCATCTGGCCGGACTTGATCATGCCGGTAACCGTGGCGTCAACCAGAGCCTTGAACTGCGGATCCTTGCGGAGCATCGGAGCGTAGGGCTCTTCCGAGATGGTCTCGTTCAGGAGCGTGTAAGCGGCCGGGGTCTGGGAGTTCGCGATCTGGCCGGCAAGCAGAATGTCGTCCATCACGTTGGCAACGACGCGATTCTGGGCGAGCAGCTGGAAGGCTTCGGCGTGATCCTTAGCGGGAACCACACGGGTATTGATGCCTTTCTTGCGGAGATCCTTCAGCAGCGTGACAGAGGTCGTGCCGGCGGTGGTCGAAACGTTCTTGTTATTCAGGTCCTTGAAGGACTTGATGCCGGAATTCTTCTTCACGGCAGCAGTAACGCCCACAGCAAAGTACGTGGTACCGAAGTCGACGAGCTTCTGACGCTCCTTCGAATTCGTGGTAGAGCCGCACTCAACGTCATAGGTGCCGTTCAGGAGCAGCGGAATGCGGTTGCCGGAGGTAATCGGCTGCCACTTGATCGTCAGCTTGCGGCCGACCTTCTTTTCAACAGCGGCGGCGATGTTCTTGCAGATTTCGTTGCCGTAGCCGATCGACTTGCCCTTGGCGTCGAGGTAGGAGAACGGAACGGACGCGTCGCGGTAGCCGATCGTGAAGATGCCGGTATCCTTCGCCTTCTTCAGGGTGCCGTCGAGCGCAGGGGCAGCGAAGGCGGAACAGGCGATTGAGGCGCCGAGGACGGCGAGCAGAACATGAGAAACTTTCATTTAAGACTCCCTCTTGATTAAGTCTGATTGGCTTTTTAGCCCAAGCCCCTTTTTCCGGTGGCCTTTGCTTTCTATTACGCAAACGGCGTGCCAGTTTTTTAATCTCGGGGTATTTTCCGCGCAACTGAATGAAAATACGGATGAAATTAAAAACGCTTAGGTTGTTCTACTTATCGATATTTTACAGTTAATTCTACAGGAAAAATATTGTTTGCGCCATTACAGTGCAAAATTGCACCAAATTGATGCAGACGTGTGCTCCGGAATGGTGAATCCGGAGCGGGGTACCCGCTGCGGTTTCGTGTTAGGCTCATCGTCGATTTCAAACAATTCAAGCGGTCGGCAAGCTGCTCCGCTCCCCCTTGGGGCAGGACCGCGACATATGGACAGTACGGAAGTGGTTCGGATTCTTCATACATCAGACTGGCACCTCGGCAAGGAAGTCATCCGTGAAAGCACGATCGATATGGATCGCAAGATGCTGGAGTGGATCCTCGGTCTCTGCCGGGAGCGTTCAGTCGACTGCCTTCTAATATCAGGCGACGTTTTTGATGTCGCGATGCCATCCAACGAGGCACAGCGTCTCTATTACAGTTTCCTCTCGAGGCTGCTTGAGGCTGGCTGCCGCCGTGTGGTGGTGACGCCGGGGAATCACGATTCCGCCAACTTCCTTCGCGCGCCGGCTGCCATGCTCTCTCAGCTTGGCATCGTGGTGCCCGGACCTGACCCCGAGAGCGAAGCCGTTGTGATCCGGGATGACTCCGGAGTCCCGATGCTGGGAATCGGCGCCGTGCCGTTCCTTCGGGAGAGCGAAGTGCGGCTGAGTCTCGAAGGCATGACAGACGGTGAACGCTGGGCGCTTTATGAAAAGGGCGTCCGGGCGCACTATGCCCGCGTCCGCGAGGCGCTTGACGCGCGGCTCGCCGGGGCTGCGGTGCCCCGCGTGGCCATGGGGCACTTCTTCGCGCTCGGAACCTCCATCACGCCGGATCCGGAAACCGGTGAGGTCCCGCAGACAGTCGGCACGCTCGGCGCGATTTCGCCGGATGTGGTGGGAGATGGCTGGGACTATGTGGCGCTTGGCCACATCCATCGGGCGCAGACTGTCGGACGGGAAAATATCCGCTACAGCGGCTCTCCGCAGCCGCTTTCCTTCCGCGAGGTGAAAAACGAGAACCAGGTCGTGCTCGTGACACTGGAAGAAGGGAAGGCTCCTGACATTGAACCGGTATACGTTCCGAGATTTCAGCCGATGGAGCGGCTCGAGGGCGATGTGGACGGGATCTGCGCCGCTATGGAACGCGTGGCGCGCGAAGAGCCCGGAGCCTGGATTGAAGCGAACTATACGGGGGTGACTGAGCAGCCCGATCTGACGGAGAAGCTCCAGGAACTTGCCCTCGCCCGGGGGCTTAAGCTCCTCGCGGTCCGCAATCAGGCCGCTTTCCGCTATGCGCTCTCAAAAACCGCGTTATCGCAGTCTCTGGAAGAGATGGAGCCTGAGGATGTTTTCCGTCAGCTGCTCACGGAGTGCCATAAGGAAGAGGCGGCCAGAAAGCGCCTCATGGAAACCTTCGAAGAGGCGCTTGCCATTGTTCGCGTGAATGAGGCCGGTAAGGACAGGGATGAGGACTCCTCTCCGTCTGATGTGAAGAACGGACCGGAGGCTGCAGCATGAAGATTCAGACAATTGCTTTTGAGAATATCAATTCACTTGCCGGGAAGTGGAAGATCGACTTCACGGTGCCGGCCTATCAGGATGGAATATTTCTGATCACCGGACGAACCGGTGCAGGGAAGACCTCTATTTTTGACGCTGTGACGCTCGCGCTCTACGGCAAAACCGCGCGTCAGAAGAGTGACCGGTCTACCGCTGAGCAGAAGAAAACGGATGACTGCCCCTATATGACGAAGGGCACCCGGGTCTGCTGGGCTGAGGCTGTGTTTGAATCCCGCGGCCGGCTTTGGAAATCCAGCTACCGCGTGACGCGTTCTTCCAAGAAAGGCACGCTCCAGAAAACAGGCGAGCTCGCTGAACTGGTGAATGGCGAGTGGGTGCCGCGCACGGATAAGCTCGATGAGTGGCGGGAAAAGACCGCGGAAGCGATCGGTCTCCGGTTCCAGGAGTTCCTCCGCTGCGTGCTTCTTGCCCAGGGGAGCTTCGCTGAGTTCCTGCGGGCGAAGGGCGATGACCGGGCGGTGATTCTTGAGGGAATCACGGGAACTGAAATTTATAAAGACATCTCCCGCCAGGTGCACGCCGAAAAGCGTGCCCGCGAGAAGGCGCTTGAGGAAGCCGAGGCTCAGGTGCAGGGGATCCGGCTTCTCAGCGCCGAGGATCTGAAGGCTCTGCGTGTGCGTCTCGCCGGGTTTGAAGAACGCGAGGAGGTCGCCGAAAAGGAAGCCGCGAGGCTTGATGAGGCGCTCAGCTGGCTTCATAAGAAGGCCGATCTCACGCATGAGCACGAGGAGTCGAATAAGTCTCTGGAAGATGCCCGTGAGGCCGACAAGCGTTTTGCGGAAAACCGTCAGAGACTTGATCTCGCCCGGAAGGCGCGGGAGTTTGAGCCTCAGCTCGCGGCGATCAAGGGAAATAACGACGCGCTCAGCGAAACGCTGCAGAAACTGAAGAGCTATCAGGAGAGCGCGAAGGCGAAGACGCTGCTTCTTGAAGAGCTGAGCGCCCGGGCGACCGAGGCGGAGCAGCGGGTTTCTGAAGCCCGTGCGGCATCTGAGCAGCTTGAAGCGGTTGCGCCCCGTGTTCAGGCGCTGGATGAAGAGCGTGCTGTCCTGAAGGAGAAGCGCGACGCGGCTTCTGCCGCTGTACAGAAAGCGCTCGGCATCAAGACTGGGCGCGAGGAGGAGCTCTCCCGGCTCGCCTCTGACCTGAAGCGGTCGGAAGCGGATGCGGAGGCCGCGGCCCTTCGCGTGGAAAAAACCGAGAAGGACGATGTGCTGCTGGAAAGCTTCTCCGGAATGCGTGAGCAGTCCCGCCAGGTGCGTCTCGCCGACGAGCGCCTTGAAGCCGCTCATTCTGAACTCATCCGGGCATCCGCGTCTCTCGCGTCCGCGTCAAACGCGGTGTGTGAAGCTGACAGACAGGCGGAAAAAGGCCGCGCTCAGCTGCAGACGCTCCGCGGGAAAGCCGCTCAGGCGAAACTCCTCTCGGATGCTGCCCGGGGCGGTCTCACGCAGTCCGGGCAGATTGCCGCGCTGATAGCTCTTGATGAGCAGATTGCTCTCACGAAACTTCTCGACGTGGCACAGAAAGAGATTGAACGCGTTTCGGTGCTGCAGGATAAAGCGGCAGCCGAGCTTACCGAAGCGGAGCGGGTCAGCCGCGAGAGCGATCAGAGGGCGGTACAGGCGAAGCGCTCAGGTATCGAAATGGCGGTGAACTTCGCCCGCATTGCCGGTGAGAAAGCGGAGAAACTCCGGGCTCTGAAGCATGACCGTATTCCATATCTCTCGGGGCTCCGTGCCACCCGCGAAGCGAACCTCAAGCGGCTCGGAATGGCAGATCCTAACCTCCTGAAGGAATTCCTCGCGGACCGCGTGGCACTCCTCAGACGCCTTACCGAAGCCCGTGAAGCGATTCAGAACTGGTCGAGAAAGACCGAGAACACGGCTAAGGGCGCTCAGGAAGCGGCAGCGGCGGCTGAAGAGGCTGCGGAAGCCTATGCCGGGTTCCAGGCGCAGCTCGCAGTCGCGAGGAGCCAGGAAGCCGCGGCTAAGGGCCGTACAGAGGCTGCTGAAAAGACAGTCGCCGATGAAAAGGAAACGAGCGCTTCTGTGAGAAACGCCTGGCTCGATCTGGTCCGCCCGTTTGGTTTCGGTGAAGGGTCGCTCTCTGTTGAAGAAACGATGAACCGGCTTTCCGAGCGTCGGAAAGCACGTTCCTCTGCCCTTAAGGATCGTGACGCGGCAGAAAAGGCTGCCGTAACACAGCGCGCTCTGATCGCAAAGGCTGAAGAGGAACGCGTAAAGGCCGCGGAAGCTGCTGAGGCGGCCGGCACCGCGCTTAAGGCTGCGTCCGAAGCTTTTGAAGCGAAAACCGCTGAGCGCCATGAACTCTTCGGCACAGCGGTAGTGTTTGAGGAACGCCGGTCGATCCAGGCGCAGCTTGACAAAGCGGCGGCCGCGAAGACCGCAGTTCAGCAGAAGATTGAAGAGGCCAGCGAACAGAAGCATAAGGCTGAAGCCTGGATTGAGCAGTGCGAAAAGCAGGCCGAGGAAGAGCGCCAGAATTCAAAAACTCTTGAGACGAATCTCGATATCTCGATTCACGGTTCCTTTAAGACACGTGAGGAATTCCTCCGCGCCCGCCGTGAGCCCGATGTCATTGCTGAGTGGGAGAAAGAGTCGCTTGAGGTTCAGAGCGCCCTGAAAGCGGCGGAATCCCGCGTTAAACACGCCGAGAAGGCTCTTCAGGAGCATCTGATGAAGAGTGTCACGGCGGAAGCCCAGGAAGCGGTCCAGGCGAAGCGTGAGGCGGTTCAGGCGCAGCTCCTTGAAGCGGTCAGAGGCGCGACGCAGGCTGAGACTGAACTGAAGGCGGATGAGGAAAGCCGCCGGCAGTCTGACAACGCCCGCCGGGTCGCGGCGGCAGCCCGGGCGGAGTTTGACCGCTGGAATGAGCTGAACGATCTGATCGGAAGTGAGGATGGGGCGAAGTTTGTCCGTTTCGCTCAGGCGCTGACATTCAGGCGGCTGCTTCATTTCGCGAATGAGGAACTGGGGCAGCTCTCGCGCCGCTACGTGCTGGAACCGGCAGCGGGTGATCCGCTTGACTTCCAGGTGGTTGATAACTCGCTTAACTGCCTCAGCCGTTCAGCGACCAATCTCTCCGGCGGTGAGTCGTTCCTTGTGAGCCTTGCCCTTGCGCTCGGTCTCTCCCGGATGAGCAGCGGAGGATCCCGCCAGTCGCTTCAGGTCGATACGGTGTTCCTGGATGAAGGCTTTGGAACGCTGGATCTTGAGATGCTGGAGCGGGCGCTCTTCGCCCTTTCCGAACTCCGGAACCAGGGGAAACTTGTCGGCGTGATTTCCCATATCGAGGAGGTTGGGCAGAAGATCCCCGTGCGGATCGAAGTGAAGTCCGGCTCCGCGGGGGGCCTGAATCAGATCGAAGGACCGGGCGTTACCCGGGGCTGAAGCGGGAACTCATGAAACAGAAAAAGCTTTCAGGTGTCAGGCCTGAAAGCTTTTTTCTTACCCGGCCTAGCGGCGGTGAGGCGGGGGAGGCGGAGGAGGCGGCGGACGGAATCTCGGTCCGGGGCCCATATACATCGGTCCCCAGCCCCAACCCCAGCCGCCCCAGCCCATGTCCATCATGAGCTGTTCATTCTCGAGCTGGGCCGCACGCTCAGCCTCGCGTCTCGCCCGCTCCTGGGCATTTTTCAGCGCGACCCGGAGGTCTGTCTCCAGCCCCGGCGCGTCCTTCGGCCGGGTGAAAGAGAAACGGAATACCTGATTCTTGCCCGATGTCATCGAGCACATATCGAGAGGCGACGCGGTCGAGACCTTTGCTCCCGACTCCCAGATAAAGTCGTAGCCGTATGGCAGACGGTAGCAGCCAGGCGATGTGGCGTAACGCGCGAGAGAATCCGGATCCACGGAAACGCTGAAAGGCGTTGTGCCGAGAACGGAACCATTGCCGGAAGTCCGGACGACAGCGCCTTCGGGATCGGAGGCAAACTGCAGGGTCGCCGACGAGCATCCGCTCAGAATCAGAGCGGCAAGTATCGCAGCAGGCAGAGTCTTCATTCGCGGGCACTCCTGAAGAATGGTTGACCGGAACCGCAGCAGGGTGTTTGCACCAACCGCTGCAGAAAAAAGCCGCAGTCGCAGTGACCGCGGCTCGACTCCTAATCTATCGCAAAAAAGGTTCTGCGGCGAGAAGGAGCAGGGAATCCTCAGCCGATCCGCTCATGCTTCTCGAGGTGCAGCGTGGCGATGATCGTTGCGGCAATTTCTTCAATCGACTTCGTGGTGGAGGAGAGGTAGGAAATGCCTTCACGGTCCATCATCGCTTCGCAGGAAGAAATCTCGTAGCGGCAGTTCTCGATCGATGCGTAGCGGGAGTTCGGACGGCGCTCATTTCGGATTTCATGCAGACGTTCGGGGGAAATCGTGAGGCCGAAAAGCTTGTCGTGCACTTTGGCGAGCGCCTCGGGCAGTGTTCCGCGGTCAAAGTCCTCAGGGATGAGCGGATAATTCGCGACTTTGATACCGAACTGCATAGCCAGAAAAAGGGATGTCGGCGTTTTGCCGGAACGGGACACTCCGACGAGGATCACCTCAGCTTCGTCAAGACCAAAGTCTGTCTGCCCGTCATCGTGTGTCAGCGTGTAGTCAATGGCCGCGATACGGCGGTCATAGTTTTCTTCATTCCGGATCCGGTGTGTCATGCCGACCTGATGCGAACTCTTCATGCCGAGTTCTTCTTCCAGCGGATTCACGAAGCTGCGGAAAAGCTCGGACACAAACCCCGTACACTCGTCACAGAACGCGTTACTGATTGATTTCCGGGAGAAAGTTGAGAAGACCAGCGGACGCATCCCGGTTTTTTCCTGCACGAGATTGATGCGGTCTGCCGTGGCGACAGCCTTTTCGACCGTGTCGACAAAAGGAATGCGGCGCTGTTCATAGTTCAGATTCGGGAACTGAGTGAGCACAGCCTGGGCCAGTGTCTCAGCCGTAATTGCGGTGCCATCCGAAACGATGAAAACCGGGCGCGGAATGGTGCTGGAAGGGGGATTGAGGTCAGCCATAGTAAAACACCTTAGGTGGAGATTGGCGGAGTCTTCCCCCGCATTCGCTCGAATTGTTTAGAATGCGGTCAATTCTAAACATTCCCCACATCGGGGGTAGAGAGGAAATGGCATGCAGGGCAAGTACGTTATTCCGTTTAGCGAACTCAGATATACCGATGTTAACCGGGTGGGCGGCAAGAACGCCTCTCTTGGTGAACTGCTCTCCCAGCTGACGAGTGCGGGAATCCGTGTTCCTAACGGATTCGCAACGACTGCTGATGCTTTCAGGCTCTTCCTGAAGGAGAGCAACCTGAATGAGCGTATTAACAAGAGACTCGAAAGTCTCGACGTTGAAGATGTGAACGAGCTCGCCAAGGCGGGCGCCGAGATCCGTCAGTGGGTCGAGGAAGCCCCGTTCCCGGCTGAACTCGAGAAGGAAATCCGTGAGTATTACGACTGGCTGCGTGACGGCGCCGAGATCTCGGTGGCTGTCCGTTCTTCGGCTACTGCCGAGGATCTTCCGGACGCCTCGTTCGCCGGTCAGCAGGAAACCTACCTCAATGTGAACGGAATCGATCAGGTTCTCGCCCGCATGAAGGAAGTATTCGCTTCGCTCTACAACGACCGCGCTATTTCCTATCGTGTTCTGAAGGGCTTCGATCACGCTGAAGTGGCGCTTTCCGCCGGTGTTCAGCGTATGTGCCGCTCCGATAAGGGCGCTGCCGGCGTGATGTTCACGCTCGACACAGAATCCGGTTTTGACCAGGTGGTCTTCATCACCGCTTCCTACGGCCTCGGCGAAACCGTGGTGCAGGGCGCTGTGAACCCGGATGAGTACTACGTTCATAAGCCCATCCTCGAACAGGGCAAGTTCCCGATCATCCGTAAGCAGCTGGGTTCCAAGCTGATCAAGATGGAGTTCAACACTGAACCCGGTGCCAAGGAATCCGTCCGCACGGTTGATACGACGGAAGAAGAACGCCACCAGTTCGCTCTGACTGACGAGAACGTGATTGAACTCGCTCAGTTCGGCCGCCTGATTGAAAAGCACTACGGCTGCCCGATGGATATCGAGTGGGGCAAGGACGGTATCGACGGCAAGATCTACATTCTGCAGGCCCGTCCGGAAACGGTTAAGAGCCGCCAGAACAAGGCTGACGTCCAGGAAAAGTTCACGATCAACAGCAAGGGTGCCAAGACTCTTGTGACCGGCCGTGCCATTGGTCAGAAGGTCGGAGCGGGCCCCGTCCGCATCGTTCTGTCCGCAAAGGAAATGGATCGCGTGCAGCCGGGTGACGTGCTCGTGACCGATATGACGGACCCCAACTGGGAACCCGTGATGCGCCGTGCCTCCGCCATCGTGACGAACCGCGGCGGCCGTACCTGCCACGCGGCTATTATTGCCCGTGAGCTCGGTATTCCGGCTGTGGTTGGCTGCGGCAACGCGACCGAACTCCTCGCTGAGAATCAGGAAGTGACGGTGTCCTGCGCCGAAGGCGATACGGGCCACGTCTACGAGGGCAAGCTTGACTTCAACATGGAAGAAGTGAAGCAGGGCGCTCTCCCCGAGATCCCCGTGAAGATCATGATGAACGTCGGCAATCCGCAGCTCGCTTTCGAGTTCCAGAAGATCCCGGCGAAGGGTGTTGGTCTTGCCCGTCTCGAGTTCATCATCAACAACAACATCGGCGTGCATCCGAAGGCCTGCCTTGAGTACCCGAACGTTCCGGGCGAGCTCCGTGACGCCGTCGAGCGTCTCTCTGCCGGCTACGCGAATCCGCGCGAGTTCTACATCAGCAAGATCGCTGAAGGCGTTGCGACCATTGCCGCCGCGTTCTATCCCCGCAAGGTGATCGTCCGCATGTCCGACTTCAAGAGCAACGAATACCGCAAGCTGATCGGCGGCAAGCTCTTCGAGCCGGTGGAAGAGAATCCGATGCTCGGCTTCCGCGGTGCTTCCCGCTACATCTCGAATTCGTTCGCCGAGTGCTTTGAGCTCGAGTGCCTCGCCATGAAGCGCGTCCGTGATGAAATGGGTCTCACCAACGTTGAGCTGATGATCCCGTTCTGCCGCACGATCGATGAAGCGAAGAAGACTGTTGCGATCATGGCTTCCCATGGTCTGAAGCAGGGTGAGAATGGCCTGAAGATCAACATGATGTGCGAGATCCCGAGCAACGCGCTCCTCGCGGATCAGTTCCTCGACATTTTCGATGGCTTCTCGATTGGTTCCAACGATCTGACGCAGCTCACGCTGGGTCTCGACCGTGACTCCGGTCTGGTGGCTGCCTCGTTCGATGAACGTAACGACGCTGTCAAGGCTCTCCTCTCGATGGCGATCTCTGCCTGCCGCCGCCGAGGCAAGTACTGCGGTATCTGCGGCCAGGGCCCTTCCGATCACGAGGACCTCGCCCGCTGGCTGATGGATCAGGGTATCGAATCGATGTCCCTCAATCCGGATACCGTTGTGAGCACCTGGAGGCGTCTCGCGAAGTAACCGCGCTTAACATCCATCCACTGCCGCTATAACCCGGTAGACTATGGATAAGAGGCTGCAGCAGCTGAAAAGCCGCTGCAGCTTTTTTTATAGGCAGTGCAGGGAGGTGCGGACGATGCCGGTTTGGATTTGGTTTGTTGCGGCTGGGGTGCTTGGAGTGGCAGAACTCCTGACGGGCACTTTCTACATGCTGATTCTGGCGGTGGCGGCCTGTTTCGGGGCTGCGGCGTCGCTCCTCGGCTTCGGGGCCACAGTTCAGGTTGTGGTCGCCGCTGTTGCCGCTTCGCTCGGCTGCGGGTACCTCTGGCGGCGTCACAAGGCCGGGCGGCTGGCGGAGAAGCCCGGAGACAATTCCTTCGATATAGGTCAGCCGGTAGAGGTGAAAGCCTGGGCGGAAGACCGCACGGCCCGCGTGCAGTATCGGGGGGCGGAGTGGCTTGCCGAGGCAGTGCCGGGAGCGGAACTGGTGCTGGGACGCTGGGTGATTGAGCGGACAGAGGGGCCGCGGCTTGTCATTGCACCGTCACGCAAAAACGGGTAAGTTTTACGGGAACAGTTTTTCTGCGGGCTTCTTAGAGAGGTGGGCGAGATTATGACTTCAGGCTTTATTTTTGCGTTGGTGCTCGCTGCGATTGTCGCAGTGGTGGCCTATAAAGGTATCTGCGTCGTACCGCAGCAGACTGCCTGGGTGGTAGAGCGTCTGGGACGGTTTCATGCTGTGCTGAATCCCGGGCTGAACCTCGTGATTCCGTTTATTGACCGGATCGCGTACCGCCATTCCCTTAAGGAAGTGCCTCTTGATACACCGCAGCAGATCTGTATCACGAAGGACAACACGCAGCTCTCCGTGGACGGCGTGCTGTTTTTCCAGGTTACGGATCCTCAGCGGGCGTCGTATGGCACCAGCAACTATGTGATCGCCATCACGCAGCTCGCTCAGACTACACTCCGCTCCGTCATCGGCCGCATGGAGCTTGACCGGACCTTTGAAGAGCGCGATACGATCAACCACTCCGTGGTTTCAGCCATCGACGAAGCCGCCCTGAACTGGGGTGTCAAGGTGCTCCGCTACGAAATCAAGGATCTCACGCCGCCGAATGTGATTCTCCAGGCCATGCAGCGCCAGATCACGGCAGAACGTGAAAAGCGCGCCGTCGTGGCCACCTCTGAAGGCAAGAAGCAGGAAGCGATCAACCTCGCAGAAGGCGCCCGCGCGGCCGCTGTGGCGCGGTCTGAAGGCGAAAAGCAGTCGAAGATCAACATCGCTGAAGGCCAGGCCGCGGCTACAGTCGCAATCGCAAAGGCCACAGCTGAAGCTCTGCGCCAGATGGCGTCCGCAACCGAGGAACCGGGCGGCATGACTGCTGTCAATCTGCAGGTTGCCCAGCGCTATGTGGATGCTTTTGCGAAGATTGCAGATCAGAGCAATACGCTTGTTGTGCCTGCCAACATGGGAGATCTCGCCAGTCTGATCACCTCTTCCATGGCGATTGTGAAGGGCGGAAGCGCAAAACCTAACGCGGCAGGTGTAAAAAATCCGGCGCCGTAGTAGAATTTCGAATTACTTAGGCACTTTGTCTGTCCTGTGACAGTCTCTGTCCGGCGGCAAGGTGTCCTTTTGATTGAGGTTTAAGAAGAGATGCCAGATCAGGCAGCAGCAGAAAATTCTGAAGGTACGAATCAGCAGAACGGCGAAGCGAAGCAGAAGCATTCGCTTTCGCTTGGGAACGCTGAAGACGTCTATCAGATCTGCTTCGCGTTTATTGAAAACGTGAGTGAGATATTCGTTCGCGCGTCGACCGGAGAAATCACGAGCGAGCAGGCTGAGCAGCGCATGGAAAATGTGAACGAATGGCTCACGGAAGCGCTTCTCGGCGGCATCGATGGGGTAGAGGCGAAGGAAGGCTGGACCGGAGCGCCTCTTGCCCGCAGCCTGATCGCTGATCTGTCCGGGGATATTTCAAAACTTCCCCGTCAGGCTCAGGAAATGCTCTCTTCAACCGACGGCGTCATCATGTTTGCGGCGATCCGCTTCATGCATGAAGTTCAGGAGATGGTGAGTGAGATTAACCATGTTCCGGAGACCGATGCCGACAAAGCAATTGAGAAACAGGGACGGCTTCTTCATGACCTTTGCGTCAAGTGGACGGACCGCTTTGTAGGGAAGGGGAAGCCCGACATCATCCTCCCCGGAATCATCCTCCCCGGATCCCTTTAACTTTAGTTGATGTGTAGCAAGGAGATAGGAATGGCTGGAAACAAAGCTGACGAAAAGGCAAAGACTGAGGCCCCGAAGACCGCTGCCAAGGCGGCCCCGGCTCAGAAGTTTGTCCATATTCTTACGCTGGGCCATGGTGCTGCAACCCGCAACGTGCAGCTGATTACTGACTCCCCCAAGGCTCCGAAGGTCTTCGAGGAATTCATCACGGGTTTCCGTTCCGGTCGTACCGACCTGATCTGGACCCCGACGCCGAAGGATCCGGTTTTCGCCATCCGCATGAGCGCGATCGACTTCTATGAGTATCGTGTTCAGAGGGCCGTGGCGGCTCAGCCCGCGGTTCAGGCTCCGGTTGAGGAGGCTCCTGCCAAGGCTGCTGAAAAGGCTCCTGCCAAGAAGTAATCTGGGTTTCTGTAGGATCCCCTGTAAAAGCCGCTTCGGTTATGCTGAAGCGGCTTTTTGATTATCAGGAGTGTGTCAGGAGAGATGGAAGAAGAACTAAAACGTATCGGGCATCAGACCCGCCGCCGTCCCATCCGGCCGGTCAGGCTGCGGGGAAATTACCCATCGCAGGCCGAGAGGCTCCCTGAACTGACATCCCCCGCAGTGCTGGAAGAAATTTTTTCTGAGGCGCTCAGAAAAACAGCGGCCAGAGCAGAGGCTCTGAGAGCAGGGGCGCTGACGGAGGACGATATCAGGGCTGCGGATTCGCGGCTCGTGAACTGGCTCGAGGATACCCTCTCTGGCGGGAATCCGGCCTTTGGGACCACAGAGAACTGGAATCCGGAGAGGCTTGAAGCGTATCTCTGGAAAAATTTCAGCGAGCAGCTCAGCCTTGGACCGCGGCCTGAAGCAAGCGCGATCCGGGCGGCGTCCGAACTCTTTGTCCGGAGTCTCTGGCGGGAGATTCGGGAGTGCGGCGGCGCGGTGCCGCCTGAAAAGGCTTCGGATCTCATTTCGGGGTGGGCCGCGCTTTTCTCAGGCGCGCCGGTCAGCCGATAAAAAAACGGCACCCGGAGGAGTGAGCCCCGGATGCCATTTCTTTCTGCGGTCCTGAAGGATTACAGGGGATCGCCGCAGCGCATCAGAAGCCGCGCGATTTCAGCGGCGTTATGAATCTCAAGCTTCCGGTAGGCCGAACCGCGGTGAACCTGAACGGTCTTCTCAGAAATGCCCAGCCCCTCTGCCACAGCCTTATTGGAGGCGCCCTGGGCTACCATGCGGATCACCTCGCGTTCGCGCTGCGTGAGGGACTCGAGCTTCGTCTTGAAGCTGGAAATTTCAGCGTCAGCGCGGCGGGCGTTCAGATTCTTCAGCACGGCGTTGCTGATCGCGTCCAGTAGCTTCCGGTCATCCACCGGCTTCTGCAGGAAATCCACTGCGCCGCTCTTCAGGCCGCGGACCGCCATATCAATGTCGCCGTGTCCTGAAATAAAGATGATGGGGAAATCGACGCCCTTGTCTTTCAGAGCATCCTGAAGCTCAAGACCGCTCATCCGGGGCATTCTTACATCAAGCAGAAGGCAGCCCGGGCGGGAGAAATCGTTCGCAGCGAGAAATGCGAGCGCATTGGAGTATGTCACGACTTCCCAGCCTTCCCCTTCGATCAGGAAGGCCCAGGAACGCCGCATGGCGTCATCGTCATCGATCACGCGGATCAAAGGCTTGAGATTGTCCAAGTTTTGTCTCTTTATCGGAAGGAGGCGTTATCTCGGGACCGTCTCCCATTTTCTTCTCATCTCCTGGGCCCGTTTCCGAGCGGGCACCCTGAGCATACTTTGTGAAATATTTTAGTCGCCATCAGGCATTCTGATTAAGGATTTAACCGCTTTTTTCTGAAACGGCTGTGGTGTCATCCGTGCCATTGCGCCTAAGAGCTACTCCTAAAGGGGGTTGAAAAAATCGAAAAATGCGTGAATAATGTTTTACGTAAAACAAATAAACCAAGTTATATACAAGAAAGGTAGATGTTTAGTACAGCTTTTCCTTCTAGCTGTCAGATGCCTGAATCTTAAGACATTTCATGGTGTAACAAAGGTGTCTTTTGGAAATAATCAATGGCATTTAAGCGGCTAATAAGAGAGCGTGACTAATAATACTTTCAACAGAGTACCCGCCGGGGCAGTAACCCGGCAATGAGGAGTCACAAGACATGCTGATGCGCGATATCAATTTGCTGCTGCCTTCCGCGATCCGTACGATGAGAAGCTCGCTCCGCGACGTTTCCCGTCAGCAGATTCCGTTTACGGTGGACGGCCTTATCCGTCAGGGACTCCCGGAAAAGTTTGCCTCCCAGGTGCGTGAGGCGGCGAAAGAGCTGGGCGGCGAGCGCCTGGTGGTTGCTCGTTTTATCGAAGAGCTCTTCGCAATGAATCACGAAACCTTTGAGGCTCATGAGTCCCTGATGAAGTGGATCAATTCCCATGATGCCGGGAAGGGTGAGGAAATCAAGGCTCGGGTCCGCGGGATCCTGAACGCCTGGTATGAAGATGAGTTTGGGCCGGGCTATCTCGAGTCCGTGACGCCCGATGACGAAGAGACGGTGCAGGACAAGGCCCGCATCTTCGTGAATCATCTCTTCTGAAAAAGAAGTCTGGCGGAGGATTCTCACCGCCTAACTGAAGAAGCAGCTCCGTTGGGGGCTGCTTTTTTATGTCTGAAGGATCCGACAGAGAAGATAAAACCGATTCCTGTTCTCGATAATGTTGAAATTTTCAAACGTTTGAATGAGTATGAGTCTCACAAATTTTTAATCTGAATATTAAATAAAATAAATAAAAACAAATAAATATAAAAATCATTCCGTGTAGTTCTTTTTAATAAATGATAATAATTATCAGAAGTGATAAACTTCACATGAAATTCTGCGGCGATAGACCGCAGTTTGCCTAAAAACTGTCCTCCCGGTTTTGGGAGGATTGCCACCAAGGGGTTCGAAATGATCAAGCCGTTGACGGAGCTCGGGATCGGGAATCCCGGGATTGTGACCGCGATCCGCGGTTCCGTAAAAGAAGTGAGTTCGCTGAAGGATCTGGGACTGCATCTGGGTTCTCAGGTGAAAGTGCTTCATGGGAAGGAAGGCGATTCAATCATGGTTGCAGTGGGAGATGCCCGCATCGGCATCAACTACCAGATGGCAAAGAAAATTCTTGTTCATTGACTAGAGAGACTTTTCATGATTCTGAATGAATTGAAGGTTGGGGACCGCGGCAAGATCGCGAAGTTCCTCGGGGGACAGCCCGATTACCGACGTCATCTTCTGATGCTGGGTGCGACGCCTGGAGCCACCTTCGAAGTGGTGCGCGTTGCTCCGATGGGGGATCCGATTGAGATCCGTGTCCGCGGTTCGATGGTTTCTGTCCGCAAGGGTGAAGCGGAAATCGTCGAAGTTGAAAAGCTCTAATCCGGGAGAACCACTCGTGTCCAAACATATTGTCTGCATCGTCGGCAACCCTAACTGCGGCAAGACGACTCTTTTCAACGCTATTACCGGTTCCAAGCAGGAAGTCGGCAACTGGCCTGGCGTTACGGTTGAGAAGAAGGTCGGTCATTACAGCTACGATGGTCACGATATTTCGCTCGTCGACCTGCCGGGTATCTATTCCGTTACGCCCTCCAACGCGACGGGCGAGGATGAGCGCGTCGCGCGCGACTATCTCCTGTCCGGAGAGGCTGAGGCGGTGATCAACATCGTTGACGCCGGCAACCTTGAACGCAACCTCTATCTCTCTACCCAGCTGCTCGAAATGCGGGTGCCGATGATCATGGTCGTTAACATGATGGACATTGCGCGCCAGCATAAGCTCGAGATCAATCTTGATCGTCTTTCCGAACGCTTCGGCTGCCCGGTGATCGGCATGGTGGCGAGCAAGGAAAAAGGCCTGAAGCAGCTTGAGGACGCGGTGAACCGCATGGTGGACAGCCAGACGATTCCGGCTAACGCCGTGCAGTATCCGTCTGACATCACTGCCGCGATCGACGCGATCGCGAAGCGGCTTGAGGCGACCGGCGCGAAGCACGCCCGCTGGACGGCCACGCAGGTGCTCGAAAACGCGGAACTCGCTTCTGAACTGCCCTCTGATGTCACGCACGATCTGCTGGAACTGAAGCGTCCGGTTGAGCACTATGGCGAAGACCTGGATATCGCTATTGCCGATACCCGCTATCAGCTCGTCGGCACGATCTGCGAAGAGGTGCTGCACCACAAGGGTGACGTGGGCTCTACCACCACCGATAAGATCGACAAGATTGTTCTGAACCGCTGGCTCGGCATCCCGATCTTCCTTCTCGTGATGTACCTGATGTTCGTTTTCACGATTAACGTCGGCAGCGCATTTACCGACTTCTTCGATATTCTCGTGGGCGGTGTGCTGGTTGACGGTTTCGGTCAGCTTCTCACCAGCATTGGTGCACCGGGCTGGCTGAAGACGATTCTCGCGGACGGTGTCGGCGGCGGTATTCAGACGGTTTCCACCTTCATTCCGGTGGTCTTCTGCCTGTTCATCTTCCTCTCCTTCCTTGAGGACTCGGGTTACATGGCCCGCGCCGCTTTCGTGATGGACCGCTTTATGCGCTCCATCGGTCTGCCGGGCCGCGCGTTCATTCCGCTCATCGTGGGCTTTGGCTGCGGCGTTCCCGCCATCATGTCCACCCGTACGATGAACCGTGAGTCTGACCGCATCATGACCGTCATGATGGTGCCCTTCATGTCCTGCGGTGCCCGTCTTCCGGTCTATGTGCTGTTTGGCGCTGCGTTCTTCGCTGGAAGCGGCTCGCTCCTCCTCTTCAGCCTTTATCTGATCGGTATCTGCGTCGCCATTCTGACGGGTTTCCTTCTGAAGAAGAATGCCTTCCCGGGCAATAACGCCTCCTTCATCATGGAGATTCCGCCGTATCACATCCCGACGCTTCGCGGCATCTGGAACCACACGGCAGAACGTGTCGGCGCCTTTATCGGCCGCGCCGGCAAGGTGATTACCGCTGTGGTCGTGGTTCTGACGTTCCTGAACTCCTGGGGCACGGACGGAACTTTCGGTCACCAGGACAGCGAGGACAGCGTTCTCTCTGCTATCGGTAAGACGATCGTTCCGGCCTTTGAGCCGATGGGCATTACGCCTGTAAACTGGCCTGCTTCTGTCGGCGTCTTCACGGGCGTTCTGGCGAAGGAGTCTGTGATCGGTACGCTTAATTCTCTCTACGCAGTGGCTGCTGACCGCGAAAACGCAGCGGCTGGTGTGGATACGAAGCCTGATGAACCGGAAGAAGCCTGGAGCTTTACCGCTACACTGCAGGAAGCCCTGAGCACGACTGGGGATAATCTGCTGGGTCTTGCGGGACAGCTTGAAAATCCGCTTCTCAAGGGTACCCATATCGGTGATCTCTCGAACACGGAAGAAGCCGTTGAAGAAGCTGAAGGCACAATGACGACCGTCACGATGATGCAGAAGCTCTTTGGCTCGACCACCGCGGCTTTTGCGTACCTCCTGATGGTGCTGCTCTACATGCCCTGCTGCGCCGCTATCGGTACGATCTGGCGTGAAGTGGGTACCCGCTGGACCCTCTTCGCCTGCGCCTGGACCACCGGTATCGGCTACTGCTCCGCTACGGTCTTCTATCAGATCGCCACGTTTGCCCAGCATCCGGCTTATTCGCTCAGCTGCATCGTGGGAAGCGCCGCGTTTGTCGCTGTGATGATCCTCTGGATGCGCGCGAGCCGTAACAATGCGATCAAGAACGGCCCCCGTGTGATCCCGATCAAGGCGGCCTGATCAGGCAGATAAGAATTCCGCTTCCGGCCCCGTCAAAGGGGGCCGGAAGCGGCTCACTCCCGAAAGGGAAAGGAATTTTTGAGCATGGCAAGTCTTATTGAACTGCGTGACTACGTGAAGTCAAAAGGAAGCATCAGCCTGATTGAGATGGCAAATGAATTCCGCACGCCGAAAGAACTCCTCGAACCGATGATGGAGCGCCTCGTGCAGAAGGGGCAGATTGAAACCTGGGTTCCGAAGGTGATGCATTCGCCGTGCTGCAGTGACAGGAAGTCCTGCGGATGCGGCGGTGAGGAAAAGCCTGTCCGGTACTACCGCTGGGTTGAATAAGCGGGATCAGGGGTTTCGAATCAAAGTGCCTGTAAGGGGGGGGGGAGAGACGAGGGTCTTTCACCTCCCTTTTTCTTGCTAACCTCTCCTCTAACAGTTATCTATTGAAGAAAGAGGAAATTGAAATGCTGAATATCGGCTGCCACCTGTCGTCGAGCAAAGGCTATCTCGCGATGGGAAAAGAAGCAGTGAAGATCGGTGCATCGACCTTTCAGTTCTTTACGAGAAATCCGCGAGGCGGTTCCGCGAAGCCGCAGGATCCAGAAGATGTGAAGGCGTATCTCGCGTTCGCCTCGGAACACGGTCTTACGCCGGGCCTGGCGCACGCGCCCTACACGCTGAACCCCTGTTCTGCGGATCCCTCGATCCGGCAGTTTGCCCGCGAGACTATGGCGGATGATCTGGTGCGGCTTTCCGCGCTTCCTGGTTTCCAGTACAACTTCCACCCGGGTTCCCACGTGAAGCAGGGCGTGGAAGAGGGTGTCCGGCTGATCGTTGAAATGCTGGATGCGGTGCTGACACCGGATATCAAGACTACGGTGCTTCTCGAAACGATGGCGGGCAAGGGGAGTGAGGTTGGCCGCTGCTTTGAGGAGCTCCGGATGATCATGGATCGTGCGAAACTCGGCGATCGGCTGGGCGTCTGCCTCGACACGTGCCACATCTGGGACGGCGGCTACGATATTGTCGGAAACCTTGACGGAGTGCTGGAAGAGTTTGACCGTACGGTGGGTCTTAACCGACTGAAGGCGATTCATCTGAATGACAGCAAGAATCCGCGTTCAAGCCATAAGGACCGGCATGAAAAAATCGGCGAAGGAGAGATTGGATTGGACGCTCTGGTCCGTGTGATCAACCACCCGGCGCTGAAGCATCTGCCCTTTTATCTCGAGACCCCGAATGAGCTTCCGGGCTACGCGCATGAAATTAAGCTCCTGAGAGAGCATTATGTAGAGTAAGAAGCTGCGGCATGAGCAGGCGGAACCCCGGGTTCCGGGCCTCTCAGGAGACCGCGGACCGGGGTATCGCCCGCAGGAAAGAATTTTGAAGGAGAGCCATGCCGCTCGCGTTAGATAAGAAACTGGATAAAGAATTCGGCCGCCAGGGGCTTGCCCTGACGCTGAAGCGCCTGTCAAAGCTCGCTCTGAACCGATTCAGCGAAACCAACATCGTGGAGATTTCAAGCTCCATGACGCTCGCCACGGTGCTTTCCATCGTCCCGCTGCTCGCCGTGGCGCTCGCGGTGTTTTCCGTGATTCCGGCCTTTGCGGTGTACCGCAAGGAGCTCGAGCTGATCCTCGCGAACGTCATTCCAGGTCAGTACAGCATTCAGATCTTTCACTATCTGAGAGGCTTCTCCGAACATGCGCGGGGTCTCTCAGCCTTTGGTTTCGCGGGTGTCGCGCTTTCAGCCTGGTTCCTGATTGATAAGATTTTCAAGACGATCAATCAGATCTTCCGGGTCCGTCATCAGCGGTCCATCGCCCAGAAGGCGGTTCTTTACTGGGCGCTTCTGACGCTTGGTCCCGTGGTGACTGTCGGCAGCATCACAGTGACCACGTATCTCGCGCGTCTCGCGCTCTCGGGGTTCTCAGGAGGCATCGTTTTCTGGGGACTCAATACGCTCACCTTCATCATTCAGACGCTGGGTTACAGCGCGATGTTCTACGCGATTCCCAACTGCCGCGTGAAGTGGCGGGATGCCATGGCGGGCGGTCTTTTCACCTCAGTGGTCGGTCTTGTCGTCAAGTGGGGATTCTCGGCCTATATCAGCCACGGAACGCTGACGAGTCTCTACGGGGCGTTTGTCGCGCTTCCGGTGTTCTTGCTCTGGATATATGCGACCTGGATCCTGATTTTTGCCGGCGCCGGCGTGACCGCTACGCTTCCTATGATCGCGAGCGGCCGTTTCGGGGATACTTATAAGCATGGCAACAGCCTGGCTACGGGAATTGGGCTTCTTGAAGCCCTGATGCGGGGAAAAGAAGCGGGTAACCCGGTGGTGCCGGTTGAGAAGCTCTGCCGCAAGGTAGACAGTTGGCCTGAGGCGGTAGGAGCGATTCTCGAGCAGCTTGCGGAAGTGGGTTACGTCTCCCGGGTGACTGACAGGCGGGGGAAGGGCGATGCCTGGGTGCTGATCGCGGATCCCGATAAGGCGACGCTGAAACCCGTGGTAGCCGCTCTCGCGCTGGATCCGACCATCCGTCTCTTCAAAGAGGAAAATGCCACGGACTCGTCCTGGTACCACGGCCTCATGGCGGATAAGGTGCTGAATACACCGCTCTCCGTCGTGCTGCACGGCAAAGAGCGGCAGGCGGCGGCTAAACGAGAAGCCCGCGAGCCATAAATTTTGATCCGGTCCGGAGCACCACCGGACCGATTACCGTGATCAGAGACGAGAAATCAGACTCTGAGAAAGTGCGGACTGGATAGGCCGGATTGTCAAACTGAATAATGACCGAACCGTCAGGTTCTTTCAGCAGGCGGCCAAGCGTGCTCTGTCCCTGCCAGAAAAGGAGATGCACCGCGCCGTAGTGAACCCGGTTCGGGTTTCCGGTATCCACGACGATTGTGTCCTCGGGACAGATCGCGGGTGCCATCGTATCGGTGCGGACCACAAACTGCCGGCAGGCCTTTGGGTCATGCCCCTTCAGATCCGTTTTCGGAATCACGGCGTCAATCCGTTCATCGGACGGCACCAGCACCGGGATGCGGGGAGACTTCCCGCGGATCAGCGAGAAAGTCGGCACCGAGGCGTAGAGGTGGCAGCGGCTGGCACAGGGATCCTTCTTCTTTTTTTCAGATTTTCCGGATTCTGCGGCCGGCTCGTCCTTAGCGGAGGATTTCTCTTCCGGCACTTCGAGGTCAAGCGGCATCGTATAGTCCGGGTTCCGCGGTCGGCCGGGCGATTTCTTGGGTGCCTCAGGTTCGGGATCCGGGCGCGTTTCCGCGGCAGACTCCAAATGCGCGGGTTGGACCGCAGGCGCAGTCATCTCATGAATCCAGTCATCCGCAGGGCTCACCCAGGGCTGCCCCTGACCGTCAGAAAGCCAGCGGGCATTGACGTTAAAGAGGTCCGCGAGTCTGAAAAGAACATCCGCCTGGACCTTCCGTGTATCGCCGGCAAGCCACTTCGCGACGGCGGGCTGCGAGACGCCAACCTGATCCGCGACATAGCGCTGCTTATAGTTCATCCGCTCCATGCAGGCACGGAGCCGATCGGCAAAGGTCTGTTTTGCTGTCATTTCGTAAATAAGGCGGTAAGAAACTGAAGAACGGCACGGGCCGCAATGAAAGTAATGATGAAGGTCGCTGCCATTCCGGCGATCTGCACAGCATGGCTTCGGCTGAGCGCGTAAACGCGGGGTCCGATCCTGCTCCAGAGAGGCATGAAGAGCACCGCCGCGAGAATAAAGGCGATTACCCAGAGAATGACGGAAATCATGGCGTAATAACTGCGGTAAACATAAAACTACCGTAATAATGCCTCAAAAATACGGTTTCTGTCAGCCTGACTGCCGGAAGAAGGGGATTTTAAAGGGTTTTCTGAGTCGAAAGAGGATGTAGTACGAGAAAAAAGCCTCCCAATGAATAACCCATCCGTTATCTAAAAAACTTTGACATAAGGCATAAGTGATTCAGAAAATTGATCCAATGGAATTCATAACTCCGATAATAATCGCGAGGTTATCTGTTACAGGATAAGCAGTTTCGTTATTTTTAAGGAGAGAACGAAATATGAAATTTGCTTTTAAACCGATCGCGATTGCAGCAGCCCTTGCTTTTATCGGAACCGCCGCAGTGGCCTCCCCGATGAAGCCCGGTACCTATACCGCCAAGGTTAACGGTCACAACGCGCCGCTCACGGTTGAAGTAACGGTCGACGCGAATAAGATCCTTTCCATTAAGACTCCGGATGATCAGGAGTCGCTTGGTGTCGGCAAGGTCGGTCTCAAGAAGACCGCGGATAACATCCTTCGCTACCAGTCCATCGGAGTTGACGCGGTAACGGGCGCCACTTTCTCCTCAAACGCGCTGAAGGAAGGCGTTGAGAAGTGCCTGAAGCAGGCCGGCGCCGATATGAAGCAGTTCACCCGGAAAGCTGAAAAGCATCCGATCCATAACCGTACCTACCAGGCTGATGTTGTCGTGATCGGCGGCGGCGGAGCCGGCCTCGCGTCCGCGATTTCCTCGATGCAGGCCGGGGCGAAGAAGGTGATCGTTATTGAGAAGCTCGGCTATGTCGGCGGCTCAACGAACGTGAGTGAAGGCGCTCTGAACGCTGTGGACGATCAGCGTCAGAAGGCGCAGGGTATCAAGGACAGCTACGAAACTTTCTACGAGACCACGATGCATGGCGGCCACGATAAGGGCGATCCGACCCTTGTCCGCTTCCTCACGAGTCACTCAATGGACGCCGTGAATTGGCTGGAAAGCCTCGGTGTGAAGTTCAACGACCATATCGGCGCCGCGACCGGGTCTCTTGGTCAGCGTTCGCACTATCCGGCGACCCCGTACGGCAATACCTATATCCGTACGTTTGAAAAGGTGATCGCGGATTCGAATGGCAAGATTCAGGTGCTCCTTGATACGCCGGCCGTGAAGCTCATTCAGAATAAGAGCGGCCGTGTGGTGGGAGTTGTCGGTAACAACTTCGGCTCCAAGGTTACGGTGATGGCGAAGGACGGAGTGATTATCGCGACCGGTGGTTTCGGCGCGAATGTCGCGTATCGCCAGAAAGGGAACACCGGCGTCTGGAAGAACATCAAGCTCGATAACTCGATCGGCTGCACGAATATTCAGAAGGCAGCCCAGGGTCAGGGCCTCTTCCTCGCTCAGAAGGTTGGCGCCAAGCTGATCGGCCTCTCTGACATTCAGATTCACCCCTGCGGCACCCCGGGTACCGGCCTGATGGAAAACATCCGTACGTCCGGCCGCAACCGTATTTTTGTGAATTCTGACGGTAACCGCTTCGTGAATGAAGGCGCGGCGCGTGACGTTCTCGCGAACGCCATTTTCCAGCAGAAAGGCAGGACTTACTGGATTGTCGTGAATAAGCTCCGTTATCCGACTCCGGATTTCAAGGACCGCATGGGCGCCTCAATCCGCAATATGGAAGCGCTCGGCGCAGTGGTTGAAGCCCCGACGCTTGATGAGCTTGCGAAGAAGACCGGCATGAATGCCGAGAATCTGAAGAAGGCTATCGCGGACTACAACGCGGTTGTTTCCGGGAAGGCAAAGGATAAGCTCGGGTTTGTCGCGAACAACAAGGACGATAAGCAGATGACGGAAGGTCCCTGGTACGCCTGCCGCAAGGTGCCGACCGTGCATCACACGATGGGCGGTATCAAGATCAACGTGAAGAGCCAGGTGATCAACACGAAGGGCAAAGTGATCCCGGGTCTCTATGCTGTCGGCGAAGTGACGGGCGGCATTCACGGATCCAACCGTCTGGGCGGCAACGCCATTGCGGACATCATGACGTTCGGCCACGCAGTCGGACCGCATATTGTCCAGGGCAAGTAAACTTCTGGTTCTCTGAATCAGCAAAATAAAAATGGGGGAACGGTTATAAACCGCTCCCCCATTTTGCATGCTTGGAAAGAAGTGCTCTATGCGATGGATTCAAGCTCTTCGGAGAGTTCCAGCCATTCGGCTTCGAGGGTCTCCTTCTCTTCCGTGAGAGCGCTTCGTTCTTTCAGTGTTTCTTCCACCTGAGACTTTTCCCCGCTGTAGAAAGCTGGATCCGCGATCTGAGCGTCCAGTTCAGCAGCCCGGGCATCGATTTCCGCCATCCGCTTTTCCGCGGCATCAATCTTCTTCTGGACCGGTTTGCGGAGCGAGGCGATACGCGCGCGTTCCTTCGCGGCTTCGCGCCGCGCTTCTTTCTGAGTGACAACCGGGGCAGCGGCGCTGCGGTTCTCTTCCTTCTGTGCTGCCGCGCGGTCCCGGCGGTCTGAAAGGACGAGTTCAGCGTAGTCGTCGAGGTCACCGTCATAAGCCGAGACATGACCACCGCGGACAAGCCACAGCGTTTCCGTGGCCGCCCTGAGAAGGTGACGGTCGTGCGACACAATAAGAACCGAACCGTCGAACGTGGAAAGCGCGATTGTGAGCGCCTCGCGGATTTCCATATCGAGGTGGTTAGTCGGTTCGTCGAGCACGAGAAGATTCGGTTTTTCCCAGGCGATGAGGGCGAGCGCGAGGCGGGCTTTTTCGCCGCCAGACATCGGCTCTACGAGTTCATTCACCTGGTCCTCCGAAAAACGGAACTTGCCGAGGAAATCGCGAAGCTCCTGCTCACGGGTGTCAGGGGCCATCCGTCTCAGATGCTGAAGCGGTGTTTCATCGAGCCTCAGGGAGTCAAGCTGGTGCTGGGCAAAGTAGCCGATCGTGAGACCCTGACCGCGGCGGAGAGTGCCGGACATAAGCGGAAGCTCTCCGCAGATTCCCTTCACAAGAGTTGACTTGCCGGCACCGTTGACGCCGAGAACACCGATCCGTTCGCCGGACCGGACGCAGAAGGACACGTCCTGCAGCACCGGGGTATCGCCGTAGCCGAGAGACATGTTTTCAGCGTCCAGCAGATGATCCGGGAGCCGCTCGGGTTCCGGAAATTCAAACCGCCACTCAGCCTTCGCGCGTACCGGTTCAACCGCCTGCAGTTTTTCCAGCATCTTGATGCGGGACTGCGCCTGGCGGGCTTTCGTCGCTTTATAGCGGAAACGGTCGATAAACGCCTGCAGGTGGGACGCGGTGCGTTCGTACGCGCGGGCACCGGCTTCCTGCTGACGGAGCCGCTCAATCCGCATCGCTTCGAAGTCAGAATAGTTGCCGGCATAGCGGCGGATTGTACCGTCCTCTATCGACCAGATTGTGCCGACCGCGCTGTCCAGGAACTCACGGTCGTGAGAAATGATGACAATCGTGGCCTGAACCCGCTTCAGCCAGGCCTCGAGCCAGATCACGGAGTCAAGGTCGAGGTGGTTCGTCGGTTCGTCGAGAAGGAGCAGATCCGCAGGACGCATCAGGGCGCGGGCGAGCGCGAGGCGGTTTCTCCAGCCGCCCGAGAAATCACGGACCGGAAGCGTGGTCTGCGCTTCCGAGAATCCGAGACCGTGAAGAATGGTTTTGGCATTCGCGGCGATCGCGCCTTCATTCAGTTCCGCAAGTGTCGCCATGGCCTGAGCGAGCGCCATATCATCGCCCGACCCTTCAGCGGCCTTCAGAGCCGCCTTGGCAGCTTCAAGCGGGGCGTGGCCGGAGAGCACGAAATCGAGTGCCGACATATCAACCGCCTGGATGTCCTGGGCAACGTGCGCGATGCGGTCTTCCGCAGGGTGTTCGATTTCCCCTGCTTCTGTCTGAATTTCTCCGAGAATCGCGGCGAAAAGCGTCGATTTTCCGCAGCCGTTCGGACCGACGAGACCGACACATTCGCTGTCGGACGCGAGCACCGAGGCGTGGCTGTAGAGAACGCGGACGCCTCTCACAAGGCTGACATCAATAAGGCGTAGCACAATCAAACCTTTCTAAAAACATGAAAAAGGCGGCGATGATCGCCGCCCTCAGAGCTGTCGGAGCCGGGCGAGAAGCAGGCCCACGCTGAATCAGTGCTTGAAGTAGCGCTTCAGGTCTTCGGCGGTCGCGAGGAACACGAGGTCATCACCCGCGCTGACCGTGAGCCAGGTGAGCGGGAGATCCGGCCAGATTGCTTCAACCGCTTCGCGCCCGTCACCCACTTCAACGACAAGGATGCCGTTTTCGGTCAGATGATCCGCGGCCTCAGGCAGCAGACGGCGCACCACATCCATTCCATCGAAACCGGCTTCGAGCGCGAGAGACGGCTCAAGACGGTATTCATCTGGCAGGGCTTCCATGGCGGCCGTGGTGACGTACGGCGGATTCGAAATGATGACGTCCCACTTCTTCGTCTTCACTTCGGGCATATCGAAGAGATCAGAAAGCACGAGGTCGATCTGGTCTTCCATTTCGTAGTCCGCGCGGTTCACGCGGGCGACTTCAAGCGCCTTCGGGCTGATATCAACGCCCTTGACGTGAGCGTTCGGGAAGGCCTCGGCCGCGAGAATCGCGAGGCACCCGCTGCCCGTGCACATATCGAGCACAGAGCTGACGGCTTCCGGATCCTGAACCCACGGAGCGAGCTGATCCTCGAGGAGTTCCGCAATGAAGGAGCGCGGAATCAGCACGTCTTCATCGCAGTAGAAGCGGTGCTTCACGAGCCAGGCTTCGTGAAGCAGATAGGGCACCGGGACGTGTTCTGTCACGCGGCGCTCGATCAGATCCGTGATCTTGATGATTTCGTCCGCGGTCAGCCGGGCATCCCAGAACGCCTCGAGTTTTTCGAACGGCAGATGCAGTGCCCTCAGCACGAGGAATGTCGCTTCCTGCCACGTATCGTCGGTACCGTGACCGAAAGAAATTTCGGAGGACTCCATACGGGTCATGGCCCAGCGGACCATATCGCGGATTGTGCGGAGCCGGGAAACCGATTCATGAATATTCTGAGGCATCAGATTGTTCCTCTCGCGTGAGCGCGTTAAAGAGTTCCTGGGGCGGATCAGCCGCGCATCGGGGAGTTCGTTTCGAAGTCAGGGAGATGCACGACAGGAGCCGGGGTCCAGCCTTCCTTGCGGTGCTCTGCGATCACCGTGGTGTAGATGCCGCCGCGGACCCACCACCGGGCGCGGATACGCATGTAGCGCGGATGAATGGCGTTGACGAAATCGGAGAGAATCCGGTTCGTCACGTCTTCATGGAAGGCGCCCATTTCGCGGTACGTCCAGGTGTAGAGCTTGATCGACTTCAGCTCAAGGCATTTCTCGTCGGCGATGTAGTCGACGATCAGCGTGGCGAAGTCGGGCTGACCGGTGAGCGGGCAGAGGCAGGTGAATTCCGGGATCTCCATGTGGATCACGTAGTCGCGCTCAGGCGCCGGATTATCAAAGACCTCAAGCTTTTCGCTCGGTGCAGAAGACATGTCACATATTCCTTATATAAAACGATCTTTCGGGCGCGTCGGGAAGCCGTGTGCCGGGTTCCATGCGGAAGCGGGCCCGTGAGAGGGTAAAATCAGTCCCTCAGCAGTAAGCCGCATATTATAGAGTCCATCCACCCGCGGGTCACAGGCTTCATCCCGCAAAACTTCGATATCCCTCACATACATGCGCCTAAGACAGGTCAAAATTTCAGGTTTCAAGAGCTTTGCAGACCCGACGGTGATTGAGTTCCCGAGCGGATTCGTCGGCATCGTCGGTCCAAACGGCTGCGGAAAGAGCAATGTCATTGACGCCGTCCGGTGGGTGATGGGTGAAACCCGGGCGGGAGAGCTCCGCGCGACGAGTTCCATGCTGGAGCTGATTTTCGCGGGCAGTGAAGGCCGGGCTCCGGCGGGGCGCGCTTCGGTCGAAATGACGCTTGATAACAGTGACGGGACACTGACCGGCCCCTGGGGAGCCTATGCGGAGGTAGCGATCCGACGGACTCTGACGCGCGACGGGCAGAGCGCTTACTTCATCAATAACCAGCCGGTGCGACGCCGCGATGTCCAGGATATTTTCATGGGCACGGGTCTCATGCCGCATTCCTACGCGATTATCAGCCAGGGCATGATCAGCAGCTTCGTGAAAGCGAAGCCTGAGGAGCTCAGGTTCTACTTTGAAGAGGCGGCAGGCGTCTCCCGTTATAAAGAGAGACGGCGCGAGGCGGAAAGCCGCCTTGCGTCGACCCGAGCGAATCTTGACCGAGTGGCGGATCTGCAGGAATTCAGAAAGTCCGATATTGAAAGGCTTTCCGCTGAGGCGGAGCTTGCCGGGAAGTGGAGCGCTCTCAATAACCGGAAGGAAATGCTCGCCGGTGTTTGGCTGTCGCTTCAGGAGCGGGACGCTATTGCGGCGCGAGACCGTATCGCCGCAAAAATTGCCGAAGCTGTGGCGGATATTGAATCCGGACGTGCTGAGAAATCGGCGCTCGAAAAAGAGTCCGTTGAACTCTCGCTCAGTCTCACAGTGGCGAAGCAGGATGAGGACGCGAAACGCGATGCCCTGAACCGACTTAATATGGAACTCGCGAGGACGCAGAGCGCGATTGCCGCGATTGTGGAGAAGAAAAAACTTCTCACGGATCGCGTAACGCGCGACAGCGCGAAACTCTCGCGCGCCGGAGAGGAAGCGTCAGCAGCCGAACGCCGGGCCGAGGAACTCACAAAGGAAGCGGATTCGCTTTCCGAGGAAGCCGAGTCCATCGCGGAGGATGCCGCGGCAACCGATGAGCGGGCGGCAGAAGCGAAAAAGTACTGGGAATCCGCGAAGGAAGCATCGAAACGCGCGGCGGACGAGGAGCGTCTCGCGCAGAAGTCGCTTACCGAAGTGAATTTCCGCGAGCAGGCGCTGGAGCAGGAAAAGCGTGAGCTTGAGGCCCGGATCGGGAAACTCGAATCCGAGGCGTCGGGCGGCACCGGAACAGCCGGACGCGAGAGCGAGCTTGAAGAGGCGAAGATTACCGCTGAGGAGCGGGCGTCTGACCTGGAGGAGCGGGAGGCGGCCCTCGAAGAAGCGCGCGACGCCACCTCTGAGGCGGATGAGGCGGCGGCCGCCGCCGCGGAAGAAAAGGCTTCAGCCTCAGCAACACTCTCAGAAGCGACAGCCAGGCTTCAGGCGCTGGAGGAGATTCAAGAGAAAGCGAGGGCTGAGGGGAAGCTTGAAGCCTGGGCCGCCTCGCACGGTCTTTCCCGCTACGAAAAGATTCTGGATGGCGCGGAGATTGAAACCGGCTGGGCAAAAGCGGTCGAGGCAGCGCTCTCCGGCCGTATCCCCGCTTATCTCACAGAAAATCTTGATTTTGCCGGCATTCTTGCTCAGGACACGCCGCCCGGACGGTTCGCGATCGCGTCCCGCGAGGGGTTTGCTGACGCCCCGGCGGACCGGACGGGAACCCTTGCCGCAAAGGTGCGGGTTTCGGGGGCTTCAGCTTCAGTGCTCAACTCCTGGCTTTCCCGCTTCAGAACCGCGGAGTCGCTGGACGAAGCCGTGCAGCGATCCTCTGACGGTGATCTTCCTGTAATCACCCGGGATGGTCATATCGCGGAGCGGGGAGCGGTGCTTTTCTGGGCGGAGGAGAATCCGCTTGCCGGGTCTCTTGAGCGTGAGGAAGAGATCCGAGCGCTGAAAGCGGAACAGTCCGGCGCTTCGGAGCGTTACCAGGCGATTCTCGCAGAAGTGCTCGAAACCGGAAAGGCGCGTGACGCGGCAACCGCGACGCTGCGGAGTGCCGAGGCGTCGCTTGAGCGCGCGCGGCGTGACTATCACTCCGCCGCCCTCCGTGCCGGAGAACTGGAGTCTGAAGTCGGGGCCTGGAAGAAACGCGCGGGACAGATCCGGACGGATCTCGAAGAGGCGAAGAAGCGGCTTGGAGAAATCGACGCGGAGTATGAAGAGGCGGAGCCCCTCTTTGAAGAGCTCGATTCGCGGCTCGCCTCGGCAAGCCAGGCTTCTCAGGATGCCGAGATGGCTGAGGAAGCGGCCCGGAACGCGATGGATGAAGCGTCCAGAGCGTCGCGTGATGCGGCCTCCCGGATAACGCTTCTCAGAACGAATGCCGCCCATGCCCTGGAACGCGCCGGGGACGCCCGTCAGTCAGCGCTGAAACTTTCCTCGGAAGAGGCGGAGCTGACAGCGTCGATTGAGGAAACCCGCGCGATGCTCGAGGAGCTTGATGAAGACGCCGAACGGGATGGACTGCAGGATGTCCTTGCGAAACAGGCTGATTCTGAGGCGGAGCTTCAGACCGCGCAGAAAAAGACCGCGGAGCTGACTGAAAAGCTGTCTGAGATCAACCGGAAGAAAGATTCCATCACCGAGTCTGAGCGTCCGAAGCAGGAGCGGATCGGTGAAATGAAGGTGAAGCAGGGCAGCACTGAGGCTGAGCTCCAGGCGCTGACCAATCAGATTGCCGAGCGCCGGGTTGACCGCGCAGCGTCTCTCCGCGAGGCAGAAACCGGGGGCTGGAAGACTCAGGGGGTGAGAAACGAAATCGGCCGCATTGAGAACAATATCGAAGCGCTTGGCCCCGTGAACCACGCGGCGCTTGAACACCTGGAGGCCGCGAAGAAAGCGCTCGAAATGACGGAGCATCAGGTGGAAGACCTGAATGAGGCCATCGCGACGCTCGAAGAGGCGATCCGGAAGATTGACGCCGAAACCCGTGCCGTGCTGAAGGACACCTTTGATCAGGTGAACAGCAACTTCAAGGATCTCTTCAGCCGCATTTTCGGAGGCGGTGAGGCGAGTCTCGAGCTGATCGGGGATGAGATTCTGGAGGCCGGGATCGAAATCCGGGCTCAGCCGCCCGGAAAGCGGAACGCTTCGGTGAAGCTGCTCTCAGGCGGTGAACAGGCGCTTACCGCGACAGCGCTCGTTTTTGCCATGTTCCGTCTGAATCCGGCGCCGTTCTGCCTGCTCGACGAAGTGGACGCGCCGCTTGATGAAGCGAATCAGCTGCGGCTCGCCAACATGGTGCAGCAGATGAGCAGCGCGACGCAGTTTATTGCGATTACCCATAACCGGATCACGATGGAAAAAGCCGGGCAGCTGATCGGCGTCACGATGCGTGAACCCGGGGTTTCCCGGGTGGTTTCGGTCGATCTGCGCGAAGCTGTCAATTATGCGGGGGGCGGAGAAGGCGCTCCGGCGTGATTTTTCGCACGAAGAGTACCGTCAATTGCGGCATTCCCGCGTTTTCTGCCCTACAATTAAGAAGACTGTAAGGGCGTACTCCGGAGCTGCGCCTCAGCAGCAAGAAGGGCGCAATTCGGACATCGGGAAGCGGAAATGAATACTGAACTTTTTTTGGGGATAATCGTCATTATCCTCGTGGCGGCAGCCGGCGTGTATTTCTACCTCGGCCGCAAGCCCTCCTCAGTTACGGAGCCGACAAAAGTCGAGCCTCGGGTGCTGGCCAGACCCGCCGCTGCGGCATCAGGTGAGGCTGCGAAGGAAGATGCCCCGGCTCCGGCGGAGAATAAGCCAGAGACAGAGGACTCTGCCGATACGCCAGCTCCCGCTCAGACCGCGGAGAGTGTTCCTTCACCTCAGGCCGTGGCTGGCACCGAGCCTTTCTTCAGTGAATATCTTCCTGAAGAGGGAGACGATGTTCAGTATGAAGAGCCTGATATTGATCAGATGACGGAAATTGTCGTGAAGATCAAGAGCCCCGAGCCCTTTACGGCCAATCGGGCCTGGCTCGTGATCAAGCCTCTCAATCAGGATTTCGGTACTCCCCTCAGAATTCAGGTCAAGAATCAGATCACGCGTCTCTGGGAACACATCAAGCGCGGCGGAACGTATACCGATATGGTCGTGACACTTCAGCTCGCCACGCGTACAAAGACGGTGAATGAACTCACGGCTGGCAACTTTGCGACTGCCGTGAATCAGGTGGCTGCGTCGCTGGACGCTGATGCCGATATCGTTGATGTGCCAAGCATGGTGTCCCAGGCGAAGGCCGTTCGGGCTCTTATTGATCGCTTTGGAATCACGCTTTCGATCGCGGTGAAGAGCGTCATGCCCATGACACAGGCGAGAGCGGTTGAGATCGCTGATGCCTGTGGTTTCAAGACGGAAAAGAATGCTCTCGTGATGCGGGACGCCGACAGCGCGGCCCCATGGCTCCGGCTGCTGCCTCACCCTGAGAATCCGCTCATGGTGACGCTTGAACTCACACCTGCGCTCTGCGTTCCGTCCAAGAATCCTCTTGGAGCGCTTTTCAGCGTGGCAAACTACATCGCCGCCCGCGAGAACGCTGTGATTACGGATATTTCCGGCGTTCCGCTCACTTCCGCTGCAATTGTGAGCATTACGCAGCAGCTCCGCTTCTTCTATGAAGCGATGTCGAAGCAGGGACTTGACCCCGGAACCCGCCGCACGAAGCGGCTCTTCGCCTGAGAGTCAGGTGCTGCAGCGCGGCCGCGTGAGGATTGCCAATCCCGCGCGGCCTGTTTTTTTGAGTCTGCGGAAAGCGCCTGCTGACCGCATTTTTGGTGAAAGGCTTGAGTGATGAACGAAATGGCTGACGGAAAAATCCCTGGGGTAAAGGGCCCGCTTTCAGAAGCGGCGGCAGAGGAAATGCGCCGCCTTGAAGCAGATCTTGAGCGATGGAACCGCGAGTATTACGTTGAGGATTCGCCCTCGGTGTCAGACGCTGTGTATGACCAGGCTTTCCGCCGGCTTCAGGCGCTCGAGGCCGAGTACCCGCAGCTCGTGAGCCCCACATCACCGACACTCCGCGTGGGCGGCGCGCCGAAGTCAGATATGGCGAAGGTGACGCACAGCGTTCCTATGCTGTCGATCCATACGGAGACCGATTTTTCCGCGGAGGGCGCCAGTGCGTTTGATGAGCGTGTCAGGAATGCCCTAGGTCTGAAACCAGAAGATCCTCCGGTCGAATACGTTGCGGAGCTGAAGTTTGACGGGCTCGCGATCAATCTCCGGTATGAAAAGGGGGTTCTCGTTTCCGCCGCGACCCGAGGCGACGGTATTGTCGGTGAGGATGTCACAGCGAATGCGCGCACGATCCGGACCATTCCTCTGAAGCTGACGGGGGTCTACCCCGAGATTCTGGAAGTCCGGGGCGAGGCGATCATGCATACGGAAGACTTTCTCGCCTTGAATAAAAAACAGGAAGAGGCGGGAGAAAAGACTTTCGTGAACGCCCGGAACGCGGCTGCCGGCTGCCTCCGGCAGCTCGATCCTTCGGTGACCGCGAAGCGCCGCCTGCATTTCTATGCCTATAGCCTTGGCGAGGTGTCGACAGAAGCGGGGCCCTTCGCAGACAGCCAGGAGGGGACGCTTGAACGTCTGAAGAGCCTTGGGTTCCCGGTCGCGGATACAAGGCGCATCTGCCACTCGCCTGAAGAGCTTGAAGCCTTCCATCTCTATGTCGCGAAGATCAGAAATACGCTCCCCTTCGGGATCGACGGCGTGGTTTACAAGGTTAACCGGTTTGACCTTCAGAGGCGCCTCGGTTTTGTCGCCCGCGAACCGCGCTGGGCCTGCGCGCACAAGTATCCGCCGGAAGAAGCTTTTACCAAAGTTCTTGGGATCGATGTGCAGGTGGGCCGCACCGGGCGTCTCACTCCGGTTGCGAGGCTTGAGCCGGTCTTTGTCGGCGGCGCGAATGTGTCAAACGCCACGCTTCATAACGAGGACTTCATTCATGAGCTCGATCTCCGGGAAGGAGATACGGTTGTGATCCGCCGCGCCGGAGACGTGATTCCCGAAATCGTCCGCGTGATGAAGGACAGGCGTCCCGAGGGAACCGTGGAGTTTGAGATGCCGAAGACCTGCCCGGTCTGCGGCTCCGCGACGATCCGCGATGAGGAGGAAAAAGACACCCGCTGCACGGGTGGTCTTTTCTGCCCGGCCCAGATGAAGCTTTCGATTCTTCACTTCGCGAGCCGCCGCGCAATGGGGATTGATGGCGTAGGTGAAAAGCTTGTCAATCTGCTTGCCGAAAAAGGGCTCGTCAAGACGCCGGCAGATCTCTATCGGCTGACATCAGAAAGCCTGATGACCCTTGAACGGATGGGGGAAAAGTCTGCCGGCAACATCATCACGTCGATCGAACGCTCCAAGCAGACGACGCTTGCCCGCTTCATTTTTGCGCTTGGCATTCGTCACGTCGGTGAAGCAACGGCGCGTGACCTTGCATCCCACTTCAGGACTCTTGAGGCGCTTGAAAAGGCAACGCCTGAGGAGTGTCTCGAGGTGCCGGATGTGGGCGAAGTGATCGCGGAATCGATCACGAGTTTCTTCGCGGCTCCCGGTAACCGCGACGTGATCCGGGCGCTCCGGGAGTCGGGTGTTACCTGGCCTGAGGCGAAAGCCCCTGCGGTCTCTGAAGCGGCAGACGGGGATCCGGCTTCAGAAGTTGCCGGGAAGACCTTTGTGCTGACCGGTACGCTTCCCAATCTGTCACGCGATGAAGCGAGTGACCGGATCCTTGCGGCGGGCGGCCGTGTTTCGGGATCCGTTTCGAAGAAGACGAATTTTGTGGTGGCAGGCGAAGCCGCTGGCTCCAAACTCGCGAAGGCAGAGAAGCTGGGTGTCACGGTGATTGACGAAGCGGAGCTCCTTCGGATGCTGGGCGAGGGGGCGGAATGAGTGAACGGGTTTTTGCGCTGATCGCGGGGTCTGGTTTTGAGAATGGCTGGCTTCCGGAGATGAAAGAGGCTGAGCTGCCGCGGAAAATGCCGTTCGGTGCCCTGGCGTCTCCCGTGCTGGAGGGCCGGATCGGTGATCACCGTGTGCTGTTCCTCCAGCGTCATGGAGAGAATCACCGTTATCCGCCGCACGCGATTCCCTACGCCGCGAATCTCTGGGCCCTGCGTGAGGCGGGAGCGACGGATGTGTTCGCGGTCGGAACGGTCGGCGCGGTATCAGAGGCGCTTCCGCCCGGGGCGATCTGCATTCCGGATGATCTGGTTGACCGGACCTGGGGCCGGCAGTCCACGTTCTATACGGGACCGGAAACCGGTGTGCAGCATGTTGACTTCACGCATCCCTTTTCTGAGGATCTCAGGCGGGAACTGATTGAGGCAGCACGGGCGGCTGAGGTGCCTGTCATGGATGGCGGTGTTTACTGGTGCACGCAGGGACCGAGACTGGAAACCGCGGCTGAAGTCCGGATGGTGTCACAGATGGGCGGCGCGATGATCGGTATGACAGCCTGTCCTGAGGCAGCCGTGGCGCGTGAAGCGGGGCTCCGGTATGCGCTTCTCGGCCTGTCGGTCAACTGGGCTGCAGGGATTTCGGATTCAAAGGAAAAGATTGATTTCGAAGCAATTAAGGAAAGCATGGAGCGGATGACGACCGGTGTCCGAGAAATCATCCGCACAGCGGTTCTCTCAGCATCATAAAAGTAATACCGCAAGGAAAACGGAGATTTTCAGCTGATTTTCCGTATTTTCAGATAAGGTTATCTCAACAGCACGCCGGACAGGCCTTCCCTCAGGGCCTTCCGGCGAAGATAAAGAGAAATACCGAACATCAGGAAATAGGGAAGAACATCATGAATCGTCGTACTCTGCTATCCGCCGCCGCTGCCGCGATCCTCGCCGCCGGCTCTTTCTCCGCCTCTGCCGCTCCCGTTAAGGAGCTGAAGATTGCCGCAACGCCCGTTCCGCAGGGTGAAGTGCTGAAGTTTGTGAAGCCGATCCTCGCGAAGGAAGGCATTGATCTCAAGATTTTTGAATTCACGGACTACATTGCCCCGAACGCGGCTCTGGACTCCAAGGATGTTGACGTCAACTTCTATCAGCATCAGCCCTTCCTCGATAACGCAGTCCGTCAGCGTCATATCAACGCGGTCCGTGTTGCGCCGATCTACATTCTCCCGATGGCTGTTTACTCTCACAAGCTGAAGAGCCTGAAGAACGTTCCGAACGGTGCCCGCGTGTCGATTCCGAATGATCCGTCTAACGGCGGCCGTGCCCTGCTTCTTCTCCAGTCCGCGGGTCTCATCAAGCTGCGTTCCGGCGTTGGTTACGAAGCGACCCCGCTTGACGTGGTTTCCAACCCGAAGAAGCTGAAGTTTGTGGAACTTGAGGCGGCTCAGGTGCCGCGCAGCCTGAGTGATGTTGATATCGCTGTGGTGAACTCCAACTACGCTCTTGGCGTCGGTCTCAATCCGCTGAAGGATTCGATCTACCTCGAAGACAAGCGCAGCCCGTACGCTCTCGTGGTGGCTACCCGCAAGGGCGATCAGAATGATCCCCGGGTGCAGAAGCTTGTGAAGGCTCTTCAGTCTCCGGCCACGAAGAAGTTTATTCTGACGAAGTACAAGGGCGCTGTGGTTCCCTCCTTCTAAAAAGAAGAAGCAGCCTGACAGGCAGAAATCCTCATCCCGGCAAAACCCTTTGCCGGGTTTTTGGCATTCTGAAGAGTTGAAGCATGAACGCAGAAATTATTGAAAAACTGAAAGCGGCGGTCGGTGAAAAGTATGTTCTGACAGAGGATGAGGCAACAAAGCCATTCCTCGTCGACTGGACCAAACGGTTTGTCGGGAGAGCAGTGGTCGTGCGCCCCGCCAATACGGAAGAAGTGTCACGTGTGGTTCGTATCGCCAATGAGACTCAGACTCCTGTGGTGCCTCAGGCGGGCGGAACAACGCTTGTCGGCGGTTCAATTCCGGATGATTCCGGGAACGCTATTCTCCTTTCCCTCAGCCGTCTGAACAAAATTGAGGATATCGATACCGTGAATGACACGGTGACGGTTGAAGCCGGTGTCATTCTTGAAGACCTTCATAAAGCGGTTGAGGAAAAAGGACGGTTCTTTCCGCTTTCTTTCGGGGCCAAGGGGTCCGCTGAAATCGGCGGCAATCTTGCCACCAACGCGGGCGGCACTGCCGTGCTTCGTTACGGGAATATGCGGGATCTTTGCCTGGGTCTCGAAGTGGTGCTTCCCGATGGGCGGATCTGGACTGCGCTCCGCGGCCTGCGTAAAGACAACACGGGCTACGATCTGAAGCAGCTTTTCATTGGTTCGGAGGGAACGCTGGGTGTCATCACCCGGGCTGTCCTGAAACTTTATCCGCAGCCGATCGGAAATCAGACAGCGCTTGTCGGTGTCGAGTCACCGGACGCCGCGGTGAAACTCCTCAATGAATGCCGTACGGCGGCTGGTCCCTACCTCACTGGGTTCGAACTGATGCAGTCCAAGTGCCTAGTCCGGGTTCATGAGCAGCTCCCTGATATCGGACTTCCGGGGCCAGTTGACGACTGCCCCTGGTGGGTTCTCGTTGAAGTGTCATGCTCACCGGACTCGGGTCCGTCTCTTGAAGAAATCCTCGGCAAGGCTTTTGAGGATGGAATTGTGAAGAACGCTTATCTCGCGCAGTCGCTTAAAGAGTCTGAAGCGTTCTGGAAGATCCGGGAATCGATTCCGGAAGCCGATGCCCGTGTGGGAAATAACCTCCATAACGACATCAGCCTGAAGATTGCTTTGATCCCGGAATTCCTTGATGTTACGGTGCGGCGCCTGAAAGACGCGTATCCGTGGCTGGACCCATCGCTTTACGGTCACCTTGGCGACGGCAATCTCCACTTCAATATTGGTTCAATTCCTTCGAACCTCGCCTTTGAGAACGAAGAGGGCATTCGGAAGATCACATATGAAGAAACCGTGAAACGGAACGGATCTATTTCAGCGGAGCACGGTATCGGCCAGCTGAAGCGGGAGCATTTCCTGCAGCTTAAGGATCCGCTTGAACTAGAGCTCATGGTGAAAATCAGTCACGCTCTGGATCCGAACGACATTATGAATCCGGGAAAGCTGCTTCCGGACAGGAAGTAACCGAGCGGTCCAGGAGGAGTTGCCTGTCAGGCAGAGACTCTTCCGTCAAGGAATGAAAAAAGGGGCGGATTCCCTGCGGAACCGCCCCTGAAAAGTCTCTATGCTTGCCATAACCGAATTGTAGGGATCTCGGTCGACAAATGCAAATAATTCCTATTTATTTTTGGTAGGCAGCTGAGCGATCACAATCGCGCAAGCCATGAGCAGGCAGCCAAGCGCTTCGCGTGAATTCAGTGTCTGGCCAAGAATGAGCCAGCCGGAGATCACGGCAAAGACGGATTCCAAGCTCATTGTGAGGGACGCGATGGTCGGATTGGCTCCCTTCTGTCCGATGACCTGCAGAGTGTAGGCGACACCGTTGGAGAGAATCCCCACGTAAAGAATGGCGGGCAGTGCCGACCTGATCGCACTCAGCGTCAGTCCGGGCTCAAAGATCAGAGTAAAGAATGCGCCGAGCACTCCGCCCGTCAGGAACATGATGCAGGAAAGCTTGACGCCATCCACTTTGGGGGCATAACGGTCAATGATGAGAATCTGGATTGCGTAGCAGACAGCGCCCGCAATGCAGAGAATATCGCCTGAGCCTACAGAAAAATCGCCTTTTACGGAAAGGAAGTAGAGGCCGGCCATCGCGATCAGAACCGCGATCCAGAGAATTCCTGAACTTCTTTTCCCCCGGAACAGGGCAATGAGCGGTACAAAAATGATGTAGAGCGCGGTCAGGAACCCGGCCTTTCCGACAGGTGTCTGAATGAGACCGAACTGCTGAAAACTTTCAGCGGCGAAAAGCGCGATGCCGCAGAGAATGCCGCCAATCCATACAAGCTTTTTGGCTTCCGGTGTCGATTCCTCGGCCCGGCGCGCCGGACTCTTGAATCGATCCAGAAAATAAATGACCGGAACCAGGACCAGGGCGCCAAGAAGGGATCGCCCCGCCGTGAACGTGAAAGGAGGAACATACTCCATGCCGAGAGCCTGCCCGACAAAGGCAGTTCCCCAGATCATGGCGGTCAGAAGCAGTATCAGAAAATTCTTGATTGGCATTTGCAAAGCTGCGGATTCAGAACTGGCAGGAATGATTCCTGCGGACAGAACCGCTCATTTTAACGGAACCGGAGCCGTCGAAATGCGGTAAGGTGATGGAAAAATAAGAACGGACTTTGTAATTCAACATGGGATCCAGAAATATTCTTCTTCAGGTGTTTCATCCGCACTGGTTCGAAAGCCGCGCGAATAAGCGGCTGGCTGCGGCCGCCAGGCGGGTGCCTTCGCTCAGCTTTCAGCAGATGGAAACCCAATACGGGGATTATCTGGAGAGAGCGGATGTTGAGCGTGAGCGGGTGCGTATTCAGAACGCCGATATCCTTGTCATGCAGTTTCCGATCTGGTCGATGACATTTCCGGCTACGGTGAAAACGTACCTGGATACGGTGTGGTTCTCTGATTTCGGAGCGCCAAAGAAAGTTCTCCCTGGTAAGCGTCTGATGCTTGCCGTAACGACTGAACTGGGGAGTGTCGATTACTCCGCTTCAGGGCGGATAGGCCATACGCAGTTGAAGAACTGCTTTTGCCACTCACGCTTTCTGCGCGGCTGGCAGGAGTCGAGGTGCTGGGGATTGACGCTTTTTACGGCGCCATGAGAATGTCGGAAACCGAGCTCGAAAGAGCGTCTGACAATTATGTCAGAAAACTGGAAGAACTGTCGCGTCTGCCTAAAAAATGAGCAGTAAGCCTAAATCCTTAAATTTGAACTGCTATAAGGTTTTTGCAGAAAGGGTAATCCACAAAAATTGTGGATATCTTGAAAAAAATATAAGTGATTGGTTTCCTGTTTATTTATAAATTAAATCAAATAGATAATTTATGTGCTTTGACTATCGGAGAGTGTGCTGGGGACAGATCTGAATACTTCCAATGCATACAATAGGTTAATTCGTAAACAGAAAAGCATAATCGAGGCACAGATGGGGAAGAGGTCTGAAAATTCCGAGCAGCCAGTCAGAATCCGGGGCTTTGCCCCCCTCGTTGGACGGGATCCTCATGCCCTGATTCTTGGATCAATGCCGAGTGAAAAGTCTCTGGAAGAGGACAAGTACTATGCCCACCCCAGGAATCGTTTCTGGAGTCTGATGAATTGGCTGCTTGCCGGCGATAACACGAGACCTGCCTACAAAGATGGAATTGAGATTCTGAGCAGCCATGGCATCGCGCTCTGGGATTCCGTTGGTTCCTGCTTGCGGGAAGGTAGTCTGGATTCCGAAATCCGGGAGATTGAGCCGAATCCTGTCGACAAGGTCCTGAAAGAGAACCCTGGGATCCGTTTTGTCTTTTTCAACGGGAAAAAGTCGGAATCCGTTTTCAGGCAGATTTTTCGTCAGCTGATAGCTGAAAGGGCAGATATTGGTTTTATCAGTCTGCCGTCGACCTCTCCGGCAAACGCGGCGTGGAATTTCGAAAGGCTGTCGTCTGCCTGGGGGACCGCTTTCCTGAAGGCGGGTATTCCTCTTGCTGCTGAAGCCGCGGCAGAACTGAAAGACAATAAATAAGTCCCGGTTCGTGGCTGAACCGGGGCTTCTGAAGCTATTCGGACAGACAGATCAGCCTTGGGGCGTGATCTTGATCCAGCCGGTCGGACAGCTGGGAATTGTCGGATAGTAGCCCTTCTGCGCGGGGCAATAGAAATAATCCTGAGTTGCCACCGAGGAAGAGGCGGGAGCGTTATTGATCGTCACGTTGATCGGCGGGGCCGGCTGAGTCTGAACCGGGGCTGCGGGTACCGTGCTGGTTGTATGGCTGGGGGTTGCGGCGAGAGCAAGCAGACCGACTCCGACGCCAAAAGGAAGAATCCAGTCACCGCCGCCCCAATAGTGATGTCTCCATCCCCAGCCGCCGCGGGGAGGCGGAGGAGGAGCGGCATGCCAGCGGGGGCCGGGACCAGGACCCCAGCCCGGACCGGGGCCGGGACCGCCAGGACCTGCGAGTGCAGGTCCTGCTGCAACAGCCAGCAAGGCGCCTGCAACCAAAGCAGATATGAATTTTTTCATAGATTCCCTCCACGTAAAAGCGCGGGCACACGATTGTTATCGATCGCCTTACTCTTTATTTTGCCCTTTCCATTTGCAAAAGAGCGATGGAGAAGTATTTCCTATTGTGACGATCGAAACGTTTATTTTCTGACCCAGTGGGTAAAGCGTCCGGTGCAGCCGCCATCCTCAAAGGTGCCGACTTCTTCAATATTCCAGGCCGCAGGGTCCGTCATCGTGAAGAAAGTGTCGCCGTCAAAGTCCTGGTCGATTTCGGTTATATAAGCTTCGGAAATCCGGGGAAGAGCCTCACGGTAGGTATAGGCACCGCCGATCACAAAAGCTTTTTCTTCCTTATCGAGGAGGAGAAGAGCGTCCGAGAGTGTCCGGACAATTTCGATACCCGGGATCAGTTCCGTATGCGTACGGGAAAGGACGATATTGCGGCGGCGCGGAAGCGGGCGGCCAATAGAAACCCAGGTGTTCCACCCCATAATGACCGGGTATCCCGTGGTGGTTTCTTTAAAAAAGCGCAGATCGGCAGGGATATGCCAAGGCATTTTCCCATTCAGGCCGATCACTCCGTTATGAGACCGGGCGACGATCAAAGCAAGAGCAGTCATGAGAATCTCTTTTTTAAAAGGTCTAACTCATTCAATAATAGCGGTTTTACCTATCGATTTTGAGTCAGATGAAAAAATAAATAAAAAAATGGGAAGTAGAAAAAACCACTTCCCAATCATACAGTTTTTCTTTATGATATTAACTGCTCAGAAAAATACGTAAAGGAGACTGTATGATGTTTAATAGTTTAGCTGAAAAAGAGATTTCTTTCAAGGAGTTAGAGAAAAAAGTGTTTAAACATGTATGTGAACTTGGTTGTGAAATTACAAAGATGATTCTGGAAACATATGATGACGAGCTTGCAAAACAAAGAGAAAGAAAATCTTACAGGGATAAGGGAAAAAGAAAAACCAACATAAAGACAGTTTACGGTACTGTTGAATACAGTCGGAGAATATACGGAACAATCACACCGGATGGAGAAAAGGCATATGTATATCTGTTGGATGAGGCAATGCAGATGGATAAGATAGGTATGATTTCCAAAAATCTTGCGGAAAAGATTGTAATGGCGGTAACGGAGACACCATATCGTGTAACTGCGGAAACAATAAGCAGTACGTGCGGTCAGAGCATAAGTGCCGCAGGTGTGTGGAACGTGATACAGCGTCTTGGAGAAAAAATAAGTGAGGAAGAAAAACATGCGGTAAAACAGATGAATGCGGATCAGTCGGAAGGGAAAAGGGAGATACCAGTGCTGTTTGAGGAAATGGACGGTGTGTGGCTGAACATGCAGGACAAAAAGCATAAAAAGACAAAGAAGCAGGAAATGAAAGTTTTCACGATGTATGAAGGTTGGGATGAGGAAAAGGAAAAACAGAAACGAAGCACTCTTGTGGGAAAACACATGCTTGCGGGAATGGAAGAAAGCAGTGAGTTTCACCAAAAACGTGAGGCATGCATCAGAAAGAAATACAATGCTGATGAAATCGGACAGCGAATACTTAACGGAGATGGAGGGAGTTGGATAAAAGACGAATACGATCCTGATGTAATTTTTCAGCTTGACCGTTATCACATATATCAGGAAATACTGAGAAAAATAACGGATAAGAAGGCACAGACAGACATAAGGCAACTGTTTGAGGAAGAGAAAATGGAAGAAATGCTTAAATACATCCAGATATACGCAACAAGTGTTGAAAGTCCGGATGAAAAAGACAACCGAAGTAATAAAGCAATGAAGTTATATAAATATCTTGCCAATAACAAAGAAGGACTGTTACCTTATGACAAAAGGGGAATAGAAATATCTGCCCCACCAAAAGGAATGGTATATAAGGGGTTGGGAGTTCAGGAAAACCAGAACTGTACGGTAATAACATTAAGAATGAAACATCGTAGAATGAGATGGTCAAAATCAGGAGCAAATAACCTGGCAAAGGCATTGTATCGAAGGGAAAACAGGGAATTGATAGAAACTATAAACAGATATACAGACGGACTGGTATTCACGATGCAGATGCAGGAAATAATAGAAACCATAAGTGCAGCAAAGGCTCCGAAAAAAGACGGAAAGGGAAACAGATACATTGACTTAATGAATGGAAATGTACCGATAAGGGATGCAGTGCAGACTGAATCAAGAAAAATATTTAAGAAAGTATTCTGTTAAAAAACATAAAGAGAAACCCGACAGGGTTTATTTGGCATACAAAAAAGTAGATAATAATCGTATAGAAAAAGAGAAAAGGAAAGTTGCCAACGATTACTTGACACAAACTAATTTTCGTCTGCACTTTTTCTTTTTTTAATCCTATGATAAAATACACTTATGATAGTTATAAGAAATAAAGCAGATGTAAAAATTGAATACCCTATAGAAACACTTTCGTCTAAGGACAAAGTTATTTTTTTTGACATTGAAACAACCGGTTTTTCCAGAAAATACTGTAACATATATTTAATTGGCTGTATGTATTATGCAGGTGAGCAGTTAATGTATACACAGTGGTTAGCAGAAAATTTCAATGATGAAGCTAACGTTTTAATGGCATTTAACAAGTTCATAAAAGATTTCGACACGATAATTCATTTTAACGGTAATTCTTTTGATATTCCTTTTGTAAAAGAACGTGGCGAAAAATATATGTTGGATTTTAATTTTGAGAAATATAAGCAGATAGATATTTATAAGTCAGTTAATTCAATTAATCATATTTTAAAAATGGAAAATCAAAAACAGAAAACTTTTGAAAAACTCTTAAATATCGAAAGAACAGATCCATTTTCAGGCGGTGATTTAATTGAAGTTTTTAAA
>ERZ825324.242-NODE-242-length-78047-cov-74.504026_pt1 | contig 78047 bp, 70 predicted proteins | sample MGYA00519859_ERZ825324 | MGnify/ENA primary metagenome ERZ825324 (study PRJEB31778, sample SAMEA3449198) | human gut metagenome | biome: human gut; feature: human-associated habitat; material: faeces | place: United Kingdom | collected 2010/2012 ...
ATGGAAATATTAACGGCATTACAATGGGCTAAAAAGGGTTTTATACCCAATGAGGGGGCGGAAGGTACAGAACAATGGACTAATTGTTATTACTCTGCCAAAGCTGTCTATTTCAAAGACTGTGAAGTACATGAAGATAAGGAAGCAGCAAAAGCCATCCTCTCTGCCAAAAGGAAGGAATATCGGGATGTAGCCAAGAAACGGGAAGAGAAGAGAAAACAGAATGCCGAATACCGGGGGAAAATGAAAACTCATTGGCAATGGTTACAAGAGGGAAGAATTCCTGACCCTCATGCACGTTGGAGAGTTGGAGAGGAATTGAATAGAACTTATAATACCTGTTCTTATGGCAGTAAATACTGTTATTGCCATGAGAGATATACCCATGAGCCTAAAAATGATGAAGAGATACAAAAAGCCATTTTGGATTTTCATAAAAACGGAGATAGCTGGGGCTGAATATAAACAGTATAAAGATGAAATGACAAAATAAATAAAACTGTATAGAAATGAATAAAAAGGAAATATCAATGAAAAAAGGTCAGAAAGTACGCATCCTGCGTACAAATCAGATAGCGACAATCGTCGAAGTGGAGCTGATTCGTAAGAGTGGTAAAGTACACAGATATTGCCATCTGAAGATGGATAAAAAGCCGGACTTGTGGATGGACGCTTCAGAACTGGGTGGATTGGTGGAAAGATGCCGGATAACTTTCCACGATGACAGAGGACAGGAACTATACTTTGATGTGGAGCGTGATTACCGCAAGGAGAATTTGAGTGTGACATTGACCGGGAAAAATCCGGAAAACCTCAAGGAGCATCACGGAATCAACATTATGATGGCCGAAATGTTGTGCAGAGGTTTTAAAACATATAAATAACGTCCTTGATAACTCTTTTGCAAAACAATTCCTTTGTATCCGCTCAATGCTTAGAATATGGATTTATTTCAATATTTTCCAGACAATAGTCAATCTTGGATCCCGTCTTATATCGAGTCAATGGGGATGGAGAAATTGGCGGAATACTATAATAAAGTGTTCATCAGGCTGTATGGGATGCAGCCTGGTGAATCTTTCCGGGTGCTTGAAAAGGTTAGTCCGGAGAATTATGACCTTTTCATGAAATGTGTGTATTCGTGTTTGTGCGAGTTTGACTTATACGGAGTACACAGCTACTATTTAGAAGAACAAGGCACTGTCATCCTCAGGAGATAGGGCCGAATAGATATAACAATGATAGACGAAAGGATAATAGAACAAATCATCGACCGTGCCGACATAGTAGACGTGATAAGCGAATATGTCGAACTCAAAAAGAAAGGCATCAACTACCAGGCATGTTGCCCGTTCCATCAAGAAAAGACACCCAGCTTTGTCGTGAATCCGGCGCGTGGTATCTGGCACTGTTTTGGATGCAGTAAGGGTGGGAACGTTATAGGTTTTCTCATGGAGCACGAAACCATGACTTTTCCGGAGGCAGTCCGTGCACTTGGAAAACGTTACGGTATCACCATTGAGGAAGAAACACTGACTCCAGAGCAAGAGCAAGCACGGATGAAGCGAGAAAGTATGTTCGTTATCAATCAAAGATGCGCCGAACATTTTCGTAAAAATCTGCTTGACAAGGCTAATAAAAATGCGTTTGAGTATGTCAAAAGCCGCTGGGGGATGGAATTCTCCGAAGAGATGGGCATAGGATTTGCTCTTGAAAAATGGGATGATTTACTCAAATTTGCCCAGGTTTCCAGCTTGTCCATTGAACTGATGAAAGAGATGGGGTTGTTGAAAACCGGGGAGAGAGGTAATATCTATGATGGTTATCGTAATCGCATAATGATTCCCATTCGTGACAAGTTTCGTAGGATAATAGGCTTCACCGCTCGTGACTGTTCCGGAGATAAATCGGCGGCTAAATATATAAACTCCAACGAAAGTGACATATACCATAAACAGGATTCTATTTTCGGTATTGATACGGCTATACGTCAGGCTGCCAAAGACGATAAGTTCTATTTGGTAGAGGGTGCTCCCGATGCGATGCAGCTGAAGCGGATTCGGGTTAATAATGCTGTGGCACCGCTTGGCGGAGCATGGACAGAAAGTCAGATGGAACAGTTTAAGAAGTATGCGACCAAGGTCTGTTTTCTTCCTGATGCAGACCCACCTAATTTTGAGAAAGGAGAAAAATTAGGTGCAGGTATTCGCAATACGATGCGTAACGGTTTGCTGGCCATGAAATCCGGACTGGGTGTATCGGTCAAGGAGTTGCCCCTGGGAGAAGCGCAGAGCAAGAATGACCCGGATACCTATTGTACAAGCATACAGAAGTTTCAGGAATTAAAGGAGGTCGATTTTATTCCTTGGTATGCCCAGCATATATTTCAGGATGTAAACACTACCGAAGAGCGGAGCGATGCCATCAATACTATTAGTGCAATGGTTGTGATGGTCAAAGACGAGGTAAAAGAATCTATGTACCTCAAGCAGCTGCAATCTTTTTATGAAGATAAAAAACTGTGGCAGACGGCCATTAACCGCGCGAAGAAACTGGACAAGGCAAAGCAGGTTATTAGTGAGAGCAAGAAAATAGACCGTGACCTGTTGGGTAAATACGGTTTCTATGAAGAGTACAACGCTTACTTTGCATTGGCCGGTGAAACAGGCAAGCCGGTACAGTGGAGTAACTTTATTATGATGCCTATGTTTCATATCAAAGACTCCTTGCTCCCCAAACGTTTGTATCGTATCAAAAACCAGAATAAGCAGGAAGAAATTATTGAGATGAAGCAAGAAGACTTGGTTTCACTCTCCAAATTCAAACAAAAGGTAGAAGGGTTGGGTAATTACATTTGGCTGGCTTCCGAGAAAGAACTGACTAAATTGAAGATGTTCCTTTACGAGCAAACAGAAACAGCTCTTGAAATTACTCAACTGGGGTGGCAGCGTCAAGGTTTCTTTGCGTATGGCAATGGCTGTTTCGATACTGAATGGCATACCGCCGATGAATACGGTATTGTGCGCCTGCAAGGAGGTAATTTCTATCTGCCAGGATGTAGTACCATTTATCGCGATGATATTAAATTATTCCAGTTCGAACGGCGGTTTGTGTATACTTCTTATAATAATGTCAGCTTGAGGGAATACAGCGACAAACTGGTGCAGGTATTTGGCGATAATGCTAAAGTGGGTATCTGCTTCCTGCTGGCTTCTCTCTTTCGGGATATAATCGTTGGACAGACGAAAAGTTTCCCCATTCTGAACTTATTCGGTCCGAAAGGTAGTGGTAAGTCGGAACTCGGTCACAGCCTGATGTCGTTCTTCATCATCAAGAATACACCGCCCAATATCCAAAATGCCACCATTGCTGCATTGGGTGATGCGGTGGCTCAATGCGCCAATTCTCTTGTACACATTGACGAGTACAAAAATAGTATAGACCTTGACAAACGGGAGTTCCTGAAGGGGATTTGGGATGGTACCGGCCGTAGCCGGATGAACATGGACAGAGATAAAAAAAGAGAAATTACCTGTGTGGATTGCGGTGTGATTCTATCCGGGCAAGAAATGCCGACAATAGACATTGCCTTGTTTTCCAGACTTATATACTTAACTTTTACAAAAACAGAATTTTCAACATCAGAAAAAAGAGCGTTTGACGAGTGCAAAAGCATTCGGGATTTGGGACTTTCACATCTAACTTTACAGCTGCTGCGTCACCGTGCAAAAATGGAGACAGATTTCTCTACTAATTATCGCCAGTGTATGGATGATTTAAATGACCGCTTGAAAGGCGAGTCCATTGAAGACCGCATACAACGAAACTGGGTGATACCATTGGCTGCGTTCCGCACACTTGAAGCTGTACTGGATGTACCATTCATGTATCGGGACCTGTTGGGCATCTGTGTCGATGGCATCATTCGGCAGAACCGTGAATGTAAAAGCAATAACGAACTGGCTAATTTCTGGAATGTGGTCAGTTACTTGCAACAAGATGGCGAGATATTCCTGGAGGCGGATTTTCGGATAGATTATCTCTCCGGTCTAAAGACTAATAAAGTCAAAGATTTGGTATTCAAACAGCCGCGCCCTGTTTTACGAATGCAAACCGACCGTATCTTTATGTTGTATAAGAAGTTTGCCCGCCAGGTAGGTGACAATGCGTTACCTACTGAATCACTGAAATTCTACATCGAAAACTCTAAGGAATACTTGGGCGTGCAGAACTCAGTCCGTTTCAAGAACATACAAAAGGGGGTTGAAGTCACTAAGGAAGTAGAGGTCGACGGTAAAAAGTACTATCGCAAAACAAGTAGTACGAAACAAGCACTTTGTTTTGACTATACTGAGTTGATGGAGAACTACAACATCAATCTCAATATTGACATGGGAGTATCGGAGATAGAAGAAAGTGATGCTCATTATAAAGCGAAAGAAAACGGCAATTCTCCATATATGTTTTAAAATGTCTATCATAGTTGTGAGAGAGGCCCTTGCCTGTGAAGGTAGGGGCTTTTTTATGCACTTTCTATACTCGGATATAGGTTTTATTTTGAGGAAAAAAATACTTCTACACTTTCTACACTTTCTACAATGTTATAAATCAATGTATTAGTATATAAAAACGACTTCTATACATTTCTACAACTTTCTACAAAATGCAGTTTTTCTATATTTCTTCTACAAAATGGCACTTTATAGACAGATTTTCTACACTTATTACCCAATAATAAAACCGTTATATTGTTGATATATAATCGTTTATGCTGATTGTAGAAATTGTAGAAGGTGTAGAGGGCAAAAATGTATTACTTTATGCGTTGAATTTTGCCGGAAAAATAGCGGGCAATGTTATATATAGTGACTATATTTGCATAGAAACCAACTATTTATGATATGAAACCTTATGTAACGATTGAACTGCAACCTTATCTGCATGATTTCCTTTACCATGAATTTGGGTGTACAAGGGGAACTGACGAATATATACAGGTTACATCGGCCAATGACCTGGGCAAATTTATTCAGGCTATGGTGACAGTCAGTGACCGTCCGCCCCAGCAGTCCCTTAAGGACCATCCGATAAAGCTGTGCCTTCCTATCCGTGAATGGAATCATTTTATCCTGAAAGAGAATTTTATTTATATTCCGGAGTGGAAACAGCAGATGCTTCGCGACTATATCGAGGCATCGTTCCGCATCCGTATTCGTGAGTACTTTGTTTCAGGCTATGAGAAAGGGTATAAGCAGGATAGGATTATCAAGGCCTTTCTGGCTGCCTATAATATCAAGGCCAACGCATTGAATTATGATGCGGTGAAGAAGTATGATTATCGTAATCGCCGGCGGATTGTCAAGGAAGTGAACCATGACATACAACTGACCCTTTTTGATTAACATTATTTAATCTGTTAAACTTTAAGTAAAAAACGGATTTTCAATTGAATATCACTTAAACTTTTAACTAAAATGAATCAGGATGACAGACGGTCGCAGGTATGCGGCATGTGTTTTCTTCCGATAGCGGATGCTTCGGTTGGAAATTTTCCAGGTGCGGATTTTATTAGGGTCCGCGGTGACTGGGAAGTTATCGGAATATCTTCCGGAGAGTTTAAAGAGAGCTGCGATACGTCCGGAGGCGTAGTGAAACAAGAGCTTAAGGCTGTTGTTACGGATACGGGAAAAGCCAATATGGGGAGAATACAGGAGCTGGTACGGCAGGAAGGGCTGGTGCTGCTCGATTTATCGAATGGTGACTGCAAGGTGGTAGGCACGGACCAGTTCCCGGTGTCGTTCTCAACGGAATATGCAGGTTCTCCTTTGAAATTAACCCTCTCTTTTAAACGTGATAGTGCGGAGTTCGCCAAAAATTTAAAGTCCTTTTAAGCGGGTAGCGCTGTTGTATCTTTGTATCGTTTATTAGTAGATACAAATATAATGGCGTTTTCAAATTTATATAGTGCGGTCTGTCGGGGCAAATGGTTCGTTTCGTTCCGGGAGGTTGAATCCAACCTGCTTGTTGTCGATAAACTGTTGGAACGCGACTTTGATAGTCAGGATACCGGTCGGTTGTCTGAGCGTGAAGCTATACCGCTGATGATTGCGACAAAAGATGGGCGTAGCGCAAGACTCGGCAATAGCTTCAGCGATGCTCCGCAAGGTAGTACGGCTATCATTCCGGTTCATGGTACTATGCTGAAGTATGGTACGTATTGCAGTTACGGGACAACGGAATATGCGGCCCTTATTCGTGACGCGGCTGACTCGGCTAATATCTCTTCTGTTTTGTGTGACATCGATTCCGGTGGCGGTGCAGTGGATGCCATTGCACCGCTGGTCGATGCCATTCTTTATGCAAAAAGTAAAGGAAAAGCGGTTGTTGCACATTGTGACCTTTGTGCATCGGCTGCTTATTATGCTGCTTCCTACTGTGATGAGATTATTGCCTCGAATACCATATCTGCCGAGTTCGGCAGTATCGGTGTGATGATGAGCTTTCCGGATTATGCTAAGTATTATGAAAATGCCGGTGTTAAGGTGCATACTATTTACTCCAATCTTTCCGATTACAAGAATGCTCCGTTTGAAGCGGCCAAGAAAGGTGATTACGCTTCCATCCGTGACGAAGAACTGGACCCGTTGGCAAGGGATTTTCAGGCGAATGTCAGGAAGAACCGGGGTGAATGTTTGAAGCAGGAGACTGAAGGACTGCTTCGCGGACGCATGTTCTATGCGGAAGATGCGCTGAAAGTTGGACTTATAGATAGTATCGGTAACCAGGATTATGCTGTACGGCGTAGCCGGGAAATCAATGCGGAAATGACAATTAACAATTATATCAACTCAAAATCCTGAAAGTATGTTTGGAAAAGTAATGAGCGTGGTACTTGGCTTTTTGGGCATCTCGGCCTTTGCGAAAGACGAGAAAGGAAAATCAATCCTTCTTTCTACGCAGGAAGAGCAGTTGAAGCAGAAGTACGGGGCGGTATTCGTCGAAGCCTTTAAAAAGGATCTCGCCGAATTTGAGAAAGAAGGTAGGAATGCAGAGGAAGCGGTTACCGATGAAGTGAGAACGGAATTGGAACGGGAGCGCGACAGTAACGCGACAGCGCTTGCCCAGGCACGTAAATCCTTGAAAGAACTAGATGATAAAGTGAAAGCTCTGAAGGATGAGATTGCCCAAAAAGATGCGCAAATAGAAAAAATGACAAAAGAACCGGTTCCGGATGCCGGTCAGCAGGTTGATGGGGGTAAATCAGAGATGGGTAATAAGTTTAAACCGGACATGAGTCTGGCGCATAACCGCTATTTGGACGCAGCCTTTAAAGGTGCGGCATACAGTGGTAACTCGACCATTGAGACAACTGAACTCCAGAAGGAGTTTGGGAAGTATGTATCTTCGGAACGGATTGAGATACTCAAAGGACTGATGGGTACTACGGAGTCCACGAAGTACATGTCAACATTGGTAACGGATAAGACGGAAGTACGTGCGCAGCAGGCTGCCATTGATTCAGTGCTTCAGCAGTTCGTTCCGAAGTGGACGCCTAAAGGCAAGTCTAAGTTCACTCCGCTGACAATAAAGAACTACAAGTGTAAAATCAACGTTCCCATTACGCCGTCGGACATCATGGAGGATATTCTCGGCTATCTGTATGATGAGAACTTGAAACCGGAAGATATGCCGGTAGTGAAATACATCTTGTATCAGCTTATATTCCCAAAACTGGACGAGGAACGCGAAATCGCATTGGCGGTTGGTGAGTTTAAGGAAACTTCGGCTACAAAGGACGGTGATGCCGCTACGGATGCTAATGACGTCATGGACGGTTATGTCACCCAATTGAAGAAACTCAAGAAAGCGAATAATGAAGCGATAACCTGGCTGCTCGATGGTGAGAAGCTTGAGGATGCGACACTAGTTGACCAGATAGAGAAAGCGGTTGAGGAAGTGAAACCTCTGTACAAGAAAAAATCCATGTTTATCCATGCGGACCCGGACTTGGTAACACGTTATGGTAAGGCATATCGTAAAAAATATCCTTGGCTGAAGAATGAGGACGGTGAGAAAATCAAGGTCGATTTTTCCAAGTTCTCATTTGTGCCGCTTGAAGGCATGCGAGGTACGGGTGTGTTCTTCATCACACCGAAAGAGAACTTCAAACATCTGCGCAGTAAGGACCCTCAGAGCGCAAAAGTTTGGATGCAGGGAGAGAATTACGATGTGAAGATTTTTGCGGAATGGTGGGAGGCTACCGGATTTTGGCTGGCTGAAGCTATTTTCGCTTATCTGCCGCCGGCAGAAGAGGCTTCTGTTTCTTCGGCTTCTGATGATGGCATTTGAAATGAAAGGAGGTATATATGAGTGAAAACTATACAATGGTATCAGTACCGAAAAAGACATCGAACGCCGGACGTCCGAAAGGGAAGAAGTCCTATGTCATGCTTTTCCGTTGGGAGGACGTTAAGACCTGCACCCGTGATGAAAAGGGCGTGAAGGTGACCGCTTTTGAAATGGCGGAAGGTAAAAAACCGATAGCGGTGTATGCTACGGATTCTACAATAAACATCTATCATACCAGTGAGGGGGAAGATGATGCGCGCGGATTCATTCACCACGTGGATTATGAGCATCCGGGTACGGAGCTGGAACATGATGAGTTTGTTAACAACAACATCAACGAGAACCTGGGGGCGATTGTTTTCGGGTGTTCGGGGGATGATGCGAAGATTGCCGGAACACCGTGTACTCCGCTCAAGATGACCAAGGCGGATTCTCAGGATAACAAGGAAGGGGATAAGAATACCATAAATCTGGCCAGTTCTTTACGCGGTGGCACTATCGGTCATATAGCCAAGAGCCTTATTCCGGCAACGGACAGCGAGGAAATCAACGCTGTTTTAGGATTGCCGCCTGCTTCGGAATTGTCGTCTGACGGAGACGGAATGTAGTTTTGTTTAAAGGTTGGTTATAGGAGAGGCGTTTGCTTGGCATGCGCCTCTCTGTCCTTTTATAGGATATTGATAGGGGATATTTTTGTATCGAATTAAAAAAATAAATTATGGCAACGAAAAAGAAAACTGAAAAAGATGAGTTAACAAAGGTGGATACCACCCATGCAGATGTGAATGATGGTATGGCAGCGCCGGAACAGGAGACTTTGTCTGAAATGGAAAAAGTGAATGCTACGGCTCAGGACCATATAACGGTTGTTATTCCTTATTGCAGGGAATTTGCTCAGGGCAGAGAGCTGCTGTATGCTTTACGCTCCTGGCAGGAGAATGTACGTTTCGGAATCAATGTGGTGGTCATCGGTGACCGTGAGGCTTGGTTCAGCGAAGAAATTACCTTTATCGAGCATCAGCGTGTATCCGATAATGCGCAGGTTGATACACTCGCTAAATTGAGAATAGCTGTAGCTTCTCCTGAAGTGACCGGATATTTCATCTGGAGTAATGATGATATCTATGTTATGAATCCGGTTGCATTGCCACACATCGCACTTCCTAAAGTATCGGGCAAGCTTGTTCCGATGAGATTCAAGGGACTTTATGCGGAGAATATGAAACAGACCGCAATGTTGTTGGAAAAGAACGGTTTGCCATGCCTGAATTATGAGACCCATACTCCGGTATTATTTGATAAAGAGCGGTTGACTGCGATGTTTGAACGGTTCCCGGAATTGGAAAAGGGAGGTTACCTGTTTACTTCTGTTTATTATAATTCCCATCCATATCCGACACAGCCGGTGTATCTTGATTGGAAAACCGACCAGGTGTTGCTGCCTGTAGTATCGCAGAGTCCGGATGAGAATAAGGTGGTTGATATCTTATCCCGTAAGGTGTTTATGAACAATACCGTTTCGGGGTATTCTTCTTGGTTGGAAAAATTCCTTGATAAATGTTTCCCGGTTTCTTCCGATTTTGAGAATTGAAGGGAGCTTACGGGAAGTGCTTCACGGAGAGAGCCGCTCTCTTTCCGTGAAGAATTTCCGTTCCTGAATGAACCGGACTGCCCCATGGAGCTGGAAGCGCTTGTTTCGCGTAAGTTCAGCAAGTATCATGCTTATGTGCGGTTACACCGGAAATTGCGCGATTGCACCTCTTTGGAAGAATGCGCTACTGTCAGTCGTGAACTGATTGATAGCTATATCGGTAATCGGATGATATGGGAAGAGTTGAACTATTACAAGGAAAACCACTCGCTGTTGGGGAAACATCCGGCTTTTGCCGAGTTCCGCCGCAGGAGTGAGCTTCTGAAACTTCCGGTCAAGGAACTGGTACGTAGGCTGAGACAGGTGGAGAATAATATTTGGCGGGTTAAGTCGGAACTGGCGAAAGGGGATAAACCGCATTTGGATGCGATTCGCCGTGAAAGGTTGGCCGGCTATGAGAAGGAGCTGGCAGATATAAATCGTCTGTTGGAATGAGTTATTATTTTAATTTGGAGGAACTCCGGAAAGAAATGTCCGATTCCCGTATTTTCACCAGACGTTTTGAAACAATGTTGACGTTCAAGCTGAATAGCTTGAAAGAATTATGCGGACGTTTGCCTAAGGAAAACGAGGCGTTTTTTATCGAGACAAAAAAGAGTTTTACGGCATTTACCTTTATTGTGTATCTGATAAAGCATGCAGGGCAGGTGAATCATTTGTATGTAGCGACCTATTCGACGAATGAGCGTATCATTAATGCGCTGTTCCGCTGGAAGGAAAAAGGATTTATCGGCGTCATTCATCTCCATATTTCGGAAACGATTAAGTTCCGGATGCCGAAGGTATTTGAACGGCTGATGCAGCTCTACCGGGAAGGAACGATTGAGTTGTCTTTCTCCTGGAGTCATAAGAAGATAACCTGTCTTGACACAACGGCAGGTTATTTTGTTGTTGAGGGGTCGGGAAATTACGGGGAAAATGCAATGGAAGAGCAGTATGTATTCTTAAAAAACAAGGAAGTGTATGAGTTTCGTAGCGGACGAAGTGGTAAAATGGCGTGAAGATCCGCCATGGTTTGACCGGATAGACATGGATGAACTGGGACGGCTGGCCGGTATCGGTTATGAGCCGAAACAGATTGCAATGTATTACAATGTTCCGGAAACGGATTTTATCTGGTATTTCAACCTTGTAGGGTCTCCGTTGAAATACCATTATGAACGTGGGCAGTTGTTGCAACGGGCCAAAGAGGGTTTGGCTATGGCTGCCAGTGCGGAGACGGGGGATAACGTGACTCAGGCGCAGCGGTTTGATAAGTTCCGCCAGGCGACCGGGTATCGTAATTCGATTAGTAAGATATTTTATGACGATATAGGCTGATGTTTGAAAAATCTTATTTTGAGACCTTGCAGGACTACATTGCTTCAGGATGTACGATAGAACTGACCGGTGATGAATTGGATTACTATAATGCGCTGTATGCCCTGGTGGGGATAAATCGTAAATATGGTAAGGACAATGCAATCGCTTTCCTGATGCACGAGCCGTTTAATGTGGAACGGATGCGTGCCAGGCAGATGTACAGTGAAGCCATTAATCTGTTCTACCTGAATGATACCATAGAGAACAATGCGCACCGGAACATGGTGTTTGACAATCTGATGAAAGCTGCCCATGTGGTTCTTCAGAACGCAGTTAACTCCAAAGACATGGAAGTGTACGGCAATCTGACCGTACAGGCTGCCAGGATTAAGCAGCTTGACAGACCGGACCCGGTGAAGCCGAAAGAATTGGATGAGAAGCCTTTCAAGGTGTATGACCTTGACCCGGAAAAGGTGGGGCTTCCTTCTGCCAACCGGAATCTGTTGGCTGCTCAGATTGACTCGATGCCGGATATACCATCCAGGGAGAAGGTACGGCTGAAACGTGATGCCAATGTGGTTGATATTGATTTTGAAGAAATGCTCGATGACCAGGAAGAAAAAACTAAAGATATTGGATGATGTGGAACTGCGCTATTCCAATTGGATGGCTCAGCTCATATCGGTTATGATGCCATGGTCGCTCTATTGGGTTGCCGGGCGTGCTTCTGCCAAAACAGTGCAGGTGCTTGCGGAACGGGTGCAGGAAGTTGCGCACGATTGTCCGGGTGCGCCGTTTGCATGGGTGTCGGATACCTATTCGGATTTGCACAAGAATATCATCCCCTCTCTTATTGACGGGTTGTCTATGCTGGGGTGGGAACTTGACAGACATTATGTGATAAACAAAGAACCGCCTCAGGAGTGGAAGGAACGGATGTACAACGTGTGCTCCGATTGGAGAAATACAATGGTGTTCTACACCGGCTTTAACTTCACTTTTATCTCATTGGACCGCCCGGCAATCGGTGCGGGACGCTCTTATGTAGGCGTATTCGGGGACGAGGTGAAGTATTTCCCGGAAGAAAAGTTTACGAACTTGCTGAAGGCGGTGCGTGGCTTTCGGGTGAAGTATGGGGACAGTGTCTGGTATCGCAGTCGTACCCTTACGACCGATATGCCGAACCCGAACCATTTGGGCGAATATGACTGGATTTTGAAGCTGGCGAAGCAGAATGATAAGAAAAAGATACTGCTGATGCTGCGTACCGGTTTTGTCTACAATGAGACGAAAAGAGAATACCTGGCCTGCCTGCAGCATTATAATGAGCTGAAGAATAGTTTCCGGACCGATAGGTCTTTGGAGGCAAAGCTGATGGCCGCCGGGCGTTCCCTGGAACTTGCCGGAAAGAACATGAAACGCTGGGAAGCCCGCTGGATAAAGACGCGTCGTGGTGTATCGTTTTTTTTCATATCTTCTTCCTATGTGAATGCGGATGTATTGGGTGAGGACTGGTTCACGGATGAGTTTGCGGAAGGGCTTGAGGGTTTGGAATGCAATGTGCTTTCCATCATTCCGAAATTGGAGGCTGGCCAGATGTTTTATTGTAATCTGGCGATGAAGCATTTTTATTCGGACGGCTATCTGAATGAAGTGATAGAACGGCATCCGTTCGGGTGGGAACAGGACTGTACAGTTCTTCGTTACCTGGATGTGAGCAAGCCTCTGGAAGCAGGCATGGATGCGGGCAATATGCTTTCCATGGTTTTTGGGCAGAGGAGCGGGCATATCATGCGCGTGATGAAAGAACTGTACACGCTTCCACCGAACAGTGTGCGTGTGTTGGCGGATAGGTTTCTGTACTACTTCAAACCGCACAGACGTAAAATACTGAAGCTGTATTATGACCGTGCCATGAACAACTACAAAGGGGTAGGTGCGGATATGGCTACGCAGATAAAGAAGAACATAGAAACGGATGCTGACGGTAATCGTACCGGATGGCAAGTGCAGCTAATGTCTTTGGGACAGGGGAATATCGGCAGTAACCTGGAATATCGTTTCTTTATGGACTTGCTGAGCGGGAACCTGGAGCGCAATCTGTTTTTGTTGTTGATAGACCAATATAATTGTCCGAACCTTAAGTCGGAAATGGAAGTGACGGAAACCAAAATAGCGAGCGGTCCTAACAGTGCCAGTCTGATAGTCAAGCAGAAGACTGGGGATAAATTGCCTACGCACAGACTGCCTAAGGAGTCTACCAACTTGACGGATGCACTGAAATATTTCATATTGAGAAAGGAATATATTCGTGTGTGGAGGATAGGCAGGAGTGTATCGGGTGCTGCCTCTGTATAACACTTTTTTTTGTTGATTTCGTTTAGCCTGGCCTTGTTGTCCGTGAGGATAGCAGGGCTTTTTTGTATGGTGTGCCGGTATGGGTGGGATAGGGCGCACTACGGGCACGAAACTACGGGACTGTAAATATTTTGTCATATTTCCGAATGCGGGCGGGCGGCTGCGATTGCAAACGGACGACGGCGCGGCTCGGGCAGCAAGCTGTTTCATTCCTGCGATTTTATCACAGGAATGGGGTTTGTTCTTTGTCTTTCAATGGAATGTAGTTTTCTAAAGGGCGTTTCTCGGTTGAAAAACGCCCGAATATGGTGGGAAGTCGCCCGTAGGAGTGGGGGCGCGCGAAAATTCCGTGTGGTACGCTTGGTTATAGATACTGTATAGGGTACAGGCATAACCAAACTTAACCACACGGAATTTTCGCGTTTTAGCGGTAGAAAGCAGTGCTTTCTGTCTGTTTTTTGCACCTATGCAGGTACGCCCGGTATTGTCTATTCAAAGGATGTACCGGGCAGAGAGGTATTTTTTATTTTTCCGTTCCTTCAACCACGGCGGGGGATTTGTTTAAAGTTAAAAGGATATAATTTTATATCTTTTATCGGATGAATATTTGTAGGATATAAAATTATATCCTATCTTTGTAGTGTAATCAAAAAACAATATGATATGCCAACAGTTTTAATTTTATTCGGATTGAAATTTAAAATCTACACAGCGGAACACCAGCCACCGCATTGCCATGTCACCAGCCAAGACGGGCAAGCCAAGTTTGAAATCAGAGACGAAGTCAAATTGATAGAGAACAAAGGTATGAAACCTAAAGACTTGAGTTTGGCAAGAGCGATTTTAGAGGAAAATCTGGAAGTTATCCAGGAAGAATGGAAAAAATTGCATGGGGATTTTTAATCCCCCATGCTTCTCAATATAAAGAAGGAGGTTGATATGAAGATTATTAAATTATGGTTTGAGAATGGTAGGATTTATGTAACCAATGACAAGGAGGAGACTTTGTACCAATCTTTGAAATTCTATCCTCGCTTGTTAGTGGCTACCGATGAGCAACGTGCAAAGTATGAATTTGAACCGTTTGGTATCCATTGGGATGACATAGACGAAGATATGAGCTATGAAAGTTTCTATTATGATGATACCAAAGAACCGGCCCCTGGCATTCAGGATGCTTTCCTTTCACATCCGGAATTGAATATCTCGGCGGTTGCCCGGAGGATGGGCATTCAGCAGAGTTTGTTGGCAAGCTATATAAAGGGAACGAAAACGCCCTCACCGGAACGTAAGAAGCTGATATTGGATACTATCCATGACATTGGCAGTTCGTTACAGGCTGTATCATTTTAGATAATTGGTACATGATAATGATATACTATATTGTTTGACGGCAAAGAGACTTTTACGGGTTGGAAGCCTCTTTTGTGTAGATATTGCAGCTTTACCGATGAGATTTGTTCTTTTTGTAAACTGATGGCGAGCATAGTTTTTCAAAGATGGGGATTTTTTTATGGATGTTTCGCAAAAAAAATCTTTTTTATTTTGTCATGTCAAAATAAACCTACATTTTTGTAATGCTCCTAAAAATTAGTGACTTGGTTTCAATATACTGAGAAATATAACATGAATCCCTTTTCAAGACATAATCCGTGAAATCGGGTTAAGGTTGCACTAATACCTTTGGGCATGTTTTGATAAGGGATTCACCATTTTTTTAATGATAGATTATAATATAAGTGTATATCTTGCTGAAAAACGTTTTAGGAGAAGGCTAAAAAGTATAGCTAAAAGAAAGAAACGCAGGAAAAAGGGAATTCTTGAGTTTGACAAAAATAGGTTATATTTGTTAGCAGCAAAAAAAATAAAGTCATATGAGGATGCTTTAGTCGTTTTTCTGCCTAGAAATTTATCATATTTGGTTTATGATACCAAAAGCCCTTTTTATATAAAAAAATTAGAAAAAGAAAAATCTAAGAAGGTACGGAACTTTGAAGTTCCAGAATGTTTCTCTATAATAGAAAATGAAACAGAAAGCTATCTTCTTTTAAGACAGATTATTTCTGCATTTATATATCAAACTTGTGATGAAATATGGCTTGATTATAAAAAGTGTAAGAAGGTAGATTTGGTAACACAAGTTTTTTTGGATGCCATTCTATTGGAAATAGATAATTTCATAAAGAAATGCAAAAAGGGAAATATATATAATAAGTATGTTAGACTAGCTTCTGTAGGAGGTAAGAATATAGACGATAAAAGTGTAAATAGGTTGCTTAATTCTGTGGGCTCGCCTACAGAGTTAATAAAACGGCGAATTTTATATAAAGACATTATTCCATATAGATTAAGGTGTTTTGATGGAGAGGGACTCGGACATGAAAGTATGCTGGCCCAAAAAGAAATTGATACCACAACGTTACTGGATTATGTAAATAGCTGTCTGAAAAGAGTGAAAAAAAAACTTAGTCGAGAAGCTATGAGAGATTTAGGTTGCGTCATAGGCGAAACATTAATAAATGCAGAAGAACATTCTTCATTAAAATATAGATATTTAATAGGGTATTTTGAGGAGTGTATGGATGGTAAAAGACATTTTGGTATGCTGAATTTGGTGATTTTGAATTTTGGACAAACAATTTATGAGAAATTTAAATATCCCAATGAAGATTCGTCTATAAATTTTGACTGTTTGGCAAAAATGAAAGAGTTATCAGACAGTTTTAAATCTCGTAATATTTTTAAAAAAGATGCCTTTACAGAAGAAACATTGTGGACGCTATATTCCTTGCAAGAGGGAGTAAGTTGCATTCCAAAAGAAATATGTAAAAGAGGAAATGGTACAATTCAATTTATTGATAGCTTTTTTAAATTGAAAGGAAATGATAAAGCTGATAATATTTCGCGGATGTATCTTTTATCTGGCAATACAAGAATTGAATTTGATGGTACTTATAAGCTGGTAGATATAAAAGATGAGAATGGCACTTCAAGAGGAATTATTTCTTTTAATAAGTCGGGTAAATTAACAGATGTACCGGATAAAAAATATGTCTATACAGTACCTAACTATTTCCCTGGAACAGCTATCTTTGCAAAGTTGTTAATTAACGATGATGATTTGAATAATGAACAAAATTAATAACATAATTGATTTAGAGGACTATAGAAGCCAAATTGGGAGCGTAAAATCTAAAGTTTTTACAGGAAGGGATCGTGGAGAAGATGTTCGTAACAAGAGTCAATTAAATGACTTGTTTGAACATTTTGATAAGGTAAAACTAATCATTCCTAAAGATATATATTCCATAACTCCGTCTTTTTTGGAGGAATTATTTAGAAATGTTGTGCAAAAGTATGGTCGTTCCATTATTGAACAAAAATTAGAATTGGAAACGAATGGCTATGATTTGCAAGGCCCTTTAGATGAAGCTGTTGAAAGAATTCTTCAAAATAAAACAGGTTTAGATAAATAATAGAAATGAATATGGTGTTTATCGATAGTATATCAGTAGTAAAAGATTCCTTATGTTCTATAGCTACTCCTTCACCTGTTTTACAAGAAGTTCATTGGACAGACTGGTTAGATATTGTCTATAAGATAGCGATGGTTTTGATAGCTCTCTTCAATATTTGGTTTGCTATTACGATACATAAATTGAAAAATAAGAAAGAAGATAATTTTAAAGAGGCCGATAGAAAAATTGCATTGCTTAAGACTTTGATACTAGATTATAATTTGAAATTTGTATATGATTTTTTTGATAGTCTTGAGTTGCATTTAAATGAATTGAAAACAAAAGAGGCGAATAAAAGGAATATAGAATCTGATATACAAGCAGATTTTAAAAAGTTAAATGAAAAATTTATAAATCTTTTATCTGCTGTTGATAATGGTTTGTATGGAAAAATTTTGCAAATAGGAGATGATTGTAGGGATAAACTTGTTACCAATATAGGAGATGCTGGCGTTAATTTGTATGTTGAGTCCCAATATGTAAAATTAATAAAGAAACCTTATGAAGAAGCGAAAAAAGAGATGTTAAAGGTTCTCTTTAATTATAAAGGTATTTGATGATTTATAAAGCGGAGCAAAAAACTCCGCTTTTCTTTTGCCATATTAAATAAAATGTTCATCTTTGCACTGCATTCCATTTTGAACAGGCGGAGAGATTCGCCAACTTTGCCGTTGGCATTTTTTATGTCCAATGGTTAACATATAAGTTCCGACCCCCGTGTGGAGCGTTAATGCGCCCACTGCCTGTTCAAGGTGGAATGCAACGGGAAAGCGGAACTTTTTTGTTTATAGGTTTTCTGATTTTTGGGAGAAGTTCCCTTTCCCGTCTTTTTATTACATATTGTTTCATTTTAATCGCATTCCAAAATGAAAAAAACAACTTCAGGTGTATTGTATGCACCGCAATCCACAGGGGTACATATACCCGAACGTGTCAATGCTCTGAATGAGCAAGTCAATAACCTGCAAGGCCGTTACTATCGTAGCCTGGCTCCAGACTGCGAACTACACGGTTCTTCTGACCGCTGGTATTTCGGCGCCATCCTTTCAGCTTGTACAGGGTTTATATTTCCACCTTTGTTTGTAGTTACTGCTTTGTGCGTTTATAAGGCAAAGAAATGCCGGAAAGGGGGTAAGGAATGACTAAGGACGAATACATCGCATTCCTGGAAAGCGAAAATAAGCGATATTACAGCGAAATACAGCAGCTTACTTTTGAAAAAGGTTTCCTTAGGGGTAGACTTATGGAGATATACGAGCGTAATCCCAGGCTGAGCATGACAGTCATAAAGGGAGGCAAGTATTATGAATTGGCACAGAAAGGAGGCGTAAGATGAACGAGGCAGTAAAGAATAGCAAGAATATATACACAATAGAGTATCAGCTTCAGGCTCCGGTATCGGATGGATTGAGTGCATTGTTCCAACAGATAGAGGAATTGCGGTCGGAGTTTGGAATAGAGCCTTCAGACAACTGTATTGATGTGGAGATACCATGCCAGAATAAATATATTCATTATACGGTTAAGGCTACGATAGATTATTCGCGGAAGGATGCCTTGTCGGTACTGGCCGGAGGCATGAGCGAAGCTGATTATATTATGCGCCACATAGCTTCCTGTACGGATGATAACGGTAATATTCTGACTGGTGCAAACGGCGGTTTGGCCAAGTTTTCCGTGACAGATATTTATTAGAATTTGAAGAAACATTTTTTTTACATTTTTTTTTTGAAAGTCGGCGGTCTGTGAAGATAGCCGGCTTTTTTTATGTCCTTTTTCTTAAGAATGCTTCAGGATACCTTTGCATCGGATTAATTGTATAGCAATGGGAGCACACGCAGAAAGAATGATGCAGGGGCAGAACCGTGGAAGCTGGCGGAGCAAAAGCAACTTCTTCGGTAACCGTTATCCGCTTGATGTCGTTATCGAGGGAGATGCCGGTTATACGCAGCAGTTCGAGCGTCAGCAGAATAAAGAGGCGGTTGCTGAATTTAATGCGAATGTGAAAGCATGGGGGAAAAAGGTCGATGATGCGCTGCGGTTATCCGTAGCACGCTGGATTGATACGGATAAGAAGCTTTCCAAGTCATTGAAGCAGAATTATCGTCACTATGGTAAGACACCTATGGACGGGCAGGAGATAACCAGTATCGGGTTTGGTTTTAAAGCTGAAGGCGTGTATGTACATTTGGGTGTCGGTAAGGGGTACAATATGGAGAATGGTACACGCATTCTCACCAAAACGACGGATAATGAATGGAAGAGAGAACCGAAGCCCTGGTTTAATCCTGTTATTGAACAGCATATTCCGGAACTGGTGGCGATTGTGAAGAAGTACTGCGGGACCCTGCTTGTGAATACAACGAGAATATATATTAATACATAGTTATGAGTGATATAAAAAAGAAGATAGGTAATTTCAGCTTTGTGGATACTGCTGCCGGGCAATATGCCATTAATATGAACTGGAGTCAGAGCATGAGCCAGTTCTTTGATGCAGGGACGCAGGATTGGGACGGTGAGCCTGTGACGGTGGCCGGGGTTCGGGTAGTTCCCTGGGGCCCGGATAACAACATGCCGAATGCGATCCGTGATTTGCTGGAGAAAAATAATCTGGGACCTGGCATTCTGGACCGTAAGACAGGACTGCTGTACGGTCAGGGGCCGATGCTCTACCGGGTGAGGATTGAGAATAATGAACGTATCCAGGAATGGCTGGAGGATGATGAAATTCAACAGTGGTTGGATAGCTGGGATTATAAGGAATATATTCGTAATAATCTGGTGGAATATACGCACATGAACGGGCATTTTACCAAGTACTATATGGGCAAGGGAGTGCGTATCGGCCGGCCATGGGTGCAGCGGCTGGAATCCCTGCACAGCGGGGAGGCCCGTTTGGTCTGGCCGGATGATGACAGCCGGCGGCTGGAAAACGTGAAAGAGTTTCTCACAGGCGATTTTGAATCTTTCCGGAGCCGGACTTTCCGTAAATATCCGAAGTTTGACAAATGGAATCCGACCAAATATGAGACGGCTGTCAAATATCACTGCATGCGTAGTTTCGGTAGGAGCATGTATGCCATTTCCTGTTTTTATGGTTCAGTTCCCTGGCTTGAGAATGCGAATAATCTGCCGGAAATTATTCGTCATTTGAATGAGAATATGATTGCCGCTGCCTATGTGGTACACAGCCCTCAAGAGTACTGGAATCAGAAGCGTGAACTGATTATGACCATGCACGAGGATTGGGATGAAGCGAAGATTCAGAAGGAAATGGAAAGATTGAAGGACGAACTGACTGAAGCTATTGCGGATGTCATGGCGGGCAAGAAGAATGCCGGTAAGTTCTTTAGCTGCGTGGATTTCATGGATGATTTAGGACATACACAGAGTTGGAGGATAGAACCGATTGAAATGAATATCGACAAATACATCGAGGCACAGGCGAAGATTTCTCGGATTGCAGATAGTTCTACGACCAGCGGTTTTGGGCTTTCCCCTGCATTGGCTAATATCATTATTGATGGCAAGAGTGACAGCGGAAGCCAGATGTTGTATGCCCTCAAGATATTCTACGGTGCGGATACACAGATACCGGAAGAAATTGCACTGGAGGCTATCAATGATGCCATACGGATAAACTTCCCGCATAAGAAAGGAATTTTCCTCGGTATCTATCGGAAAGTGATAAATAAGGAAGATAACGTGTCGGCCCCGGACAGACCGACTAATCAGGTATAGGAATTATGAAACAGAAGGATATTGATTTCCCGGATTGTTGGGAAGAAGTGAAGCCGTTGGAGTGGCTTCACTTGCTCAAGATACGCAGCAGGCTGATGAAACAGCCGGGAGTGGCTTTACTTGATGTGAAACGTGAGTGGTGTGCCTATGTTCTGAAGAATAGAGGGTATCGTTTTAAATCGAAAGTGGAGGATATGCTGTTGGTTGATAAATTGGCGGCTACGTTGGGTTGGATGTGGAAGGTTGGAGAAGACGCCGTTGAACTGACTTATGACAGTACGGAGAATCTTCTTCCGGTGTGGCGGTATCTTCGTGGCCCGGCCAGCCATGGGGCTGACCTGACTTTTGGGGAATTTCGTCAGGCGGTGGCCGTGATGAACAAGTACAATGCAGGCCAGGATACTGCCGACCTTCGTGCATTGTGCGCCATTCTCTACCGGAAGCCGGTCAAGGATAAGGGGTGTATCCTACGTGAACCGTTCCGTATGCAATATATGTCCCGTTATATGGGATTGGTGCGTGATATGCCTGAATGGGTGCAATGGGGCGTTTACGCCTGGTTCGCTTATTTTTGTGAATATTTGTTTTCCGGAGTTTTTATCATCGACGGGTTGGAACTCTGCTTCGCTCCGGTATTTGAACGGAGCAGGAAAAGTTCGGATGTACAGCCGGGAACCGCTCAAAGTCTGGGTATGAACAGTGTACTTTATTCAGTTGCTGAAAGCGGAATCTTCGGCAATGCGGATGCGACTGACGATACATTACTGCTACGGGTTATGATGAAGCTGCTGGACGATAAACAGCGGGCGGATGAAATGATAAGGAATCTTAAACAATAGTTATATGATATTCAATAAGAACAAAAATGGTGCTAAGGAACTGCGGGAACTCACAGGCAGCTATTATGCCAATAACTCCTTTTCCAAGATTTCCGGAGACATAGAAGTTGCGACTGAAGAACTTACCGTATTGATTGGTGAACCGGTTATGCAATTGGCTGAAAAATATTATCAGAACGGAGAGGATAATGAACTGGTAAGGAAAGTTCAGCGGCCGATTGCCATAATGGCAACACTCCGGATGTACCAGAAGAACGACCTCAGTCATGAAGATGATGGCCGTAAGTTCAAGATGGCAACGGATAACAGTGAAAAGCTTCCCTGGGAATGGCAGCTTGACCGTGACGACGCGTTACATCTGGAGGAATATTATCGTTCCGTGGATGCGCTCATCCGGTATCTGAACAAAACCGGGCTTCAGGAATGGATGCAGACGGATACCTATAAGCTCACTCAACGGCTTATCATTCGTAATGGAAACTCCTTTGACATGTATTTCCCGATAGAGAAGAGCGAGCGCACGTTTCTCGTGCTTGTACCATTCATTCGTGAAGCTCAGCGGTTGAAGGTGGAACGTGCCTATGGTGACGGATGGGATGAACTGCTGGCAGAAAACGCGGTTCCGGAGAGTGATGTACATTATGCGGCATGTATGGCTGTTGCACTGTTTGCTATGGCGGCAGCTTTGCGTCGTCTTCCGCTCTGTATATTTCCCAGTGGGGTGATACGCGGCTATATGGCAAAAAACGGAATGGCGGACAGCCGGATAGCCGATACGGATGATATTGTACGGGTAGCGGAATGGATGGAGGACGATGCTGCTGTTTGGTTGGATGAAATGAAGCGGGTACGTGACGGGATAATTCCGGTGTATGACCTGCTTCCAAAAAATGATGAACGGAATAAATACTGCCGGTTATGAATGTGATACAGAGACCTAAGCCAAGGGAGTTCTGCGCGACCATGCGTGAGTACATTATTGATACGGACAGTACTATAACCTTTTCCGTGAGGTATGGCGGGAAGACTGTTTTGGAAGAGGAATATTCCCCGGATGCCGATTTTAAGGTGCGTACCCGTGGATTGGGCAAGTTCTGTGAACTCGCTTTGTGGGGAGTATGGTGTTCCGGGGAGAATACGACCCAGACAGATGCGGCAGGAGACTTCACGTTTCTTATCAATGGAGTGGAGGATATGACTTGTTTTGTCATGTTCAGCCGTTTGGTCACCCGGAAAGATGCGGAAGCTCCGGGCTGTTTGAGTGAGGTAAACCGGAAAGTGACGTATCCTGGAGCAAAGGAATATGTAAGCGGTTTCCCGGTCGATGCGTCCGGAAAGAAAGGAATGAATGTGACAGCCTATTGGGATGACGGAACAGAGGAAAAACGTTTCGTAGCTGCCGGCAGTTACGATGATGGGGTTTATACGTTCGATACGAGTCCGGATGTCGTTTCCTCTCTGTTTGAGAAGCCGGACATTCTTCAATACAAAGTGGAGGTATCAGGCGGTTCCCTGCTGTTTGTCATAGACCGGACACGCTATGCTGAAGCATGGTGCTTCCGCTTTAAAAATGTATATGATATGCCAGAGACACTGACTGCTACCGGTGGCCTGAAAATGGCAGGAAATAATGAAAGTGATATGGCTGCCATGTATGGGGTAGACCGAAAGTTCGGTGTTAAGGTTACGGATGAATATACGGTTAACAGCGGGCGTATATTCTTCCAAAGCGATTATAAGCTGTGGCATAACCTGCTTAATTGTCAGGAAGCGGGCATTCTTGTTAATAATGAGTGGTTGCCAATTGTGGTAACCAAACAGAAGTTTGAACGGGAATTTCGCAAGAGTGTTTTGAAAACAGTGGAGTTCAGCTTCCGGCTGGCTGATCCGGAGCAGAATAATTTGATAGGCTATGATTGATATTGTAAGATACAGGGAGATGCTGCTGGAAATCAGGCAGCGTGTCAATGTCAGGTCGGAAAAACCGATTGAGGGGATTATACTGGCAGTACGGGAAGGGCATTTGCAGAAGAAGCTGAAGGATGCGGAGGGTATCTGGCTATGTGGTAATTTCCCGGATGCGGAATTGAAAGGCGGGATGGATTGCCATCAGGAATCCAACCAGATACTATTGTTTCTGCTGGAGAAAGTTCCTGCAGGGGAAGAAATGGATGAGGAAGAGTTGCAGCATTATGCGCTGTTGCAACGTATTATGGAGCTGGTAAAGAAAGAATTGCAGGCAATGGACTTCGTATGTGGCGAGTTGAGTCCGGCAGATGGAATGCTGACCGAATGGGAGTATGATGTTTTTGGTGGGTTTAATGGGCTGAGTATTGGCCTGAAACTGGTAGATTGATATGACTGAGTTGTTTATAGATGGGATATCGGTAGTGTTGCCCGCGGCTGTTGAGATACAGGTGAAGCGTGAAAATCCGTTCTTTACCAAGAATGGGGAATATACCTATGATATAGAACTGGCTTTAACCAATGCCGTTAATGCCCGGTTGTATAATCATTTGCATAGGCTTAACTCCATAAAGGAAGTAAAGACCAAACGGAGGGCTGTACTGATAGCGGACAACCGTGTGTTCTGTGACGGTACTGAAGTGATTACGGGATGGACGGAGAAGAGCGTTTCCATACAGATAGCATCGGGGAACTCGGAACTCAACTATTTTATCGGTTCTGACAAGCTGGTTTCTTCTTTGGATATGGGTAGTGCTCCCATGCCGTCTGCCGGACGTAAGAATAGGTTACTGGATAAGATGTATCCGGAAGTGGAATATAATCTTCCGCCCGTGTTGGCCGGAGAAACCATGATTAATCCGTTCGAACTCGAATATTATCTTACAGAACAAAAATCCGGGGAAAAGGCAGGGGTGTACACGGAACTCTCTTTTAAAGAGGTTGCAGACGGTATATATATTCCGATGCCCTATATGGCTACTGTCATGGAGAAGATGATACAGGCACTTGGCTATCAGATTGTAGAGAACCAGTTTACCGATACACCTTGGAAATACCAGTTGATTATCCATGCCCAACAGACAACGGAATACGCCAAGATGTTTCCCGGCTGGACTGTGAAGGAGTTTTTGGAAGAAGTTGAAAAACTGTATGGTATCCTCTTTATTATAGATAGCCGGAAAAAGAGCGTCAGGATAATGCTTTCCGCAAATTATTACGTAGCTCCGCCGGTAGCCTATTTGTCTTCTGTGAAGGACGAGTACGTCGAGGAAACGGAAGACGAGGAGGAAGACGTGAATATCGGCATCAGGAATGTGAAATATGATTTGCCGGATAGTGAGTATTACAAAAAAAGGAGATTGCCGGACGCATTGATGGAGATGGCGGAAAGAAAAAATGTGGTCGGAATAGCTGCGGTACATGATTTCTTTGCTAATAAGTCAAATGGTATGGAGCTGGTAACGAATACCAGCACAGGGATAGAATACATCAGGACTTCCTTTGAGAAGGAGGATATAGGCGGAAAACCGCATACCTTATATCGGGGATGTCCGGTCAATGAATATGCGGATTTGGTCTATGATGCCAGCCGGGATTTCGTTACGTTGGAGATGATACCGGTACGGCATGGGGCAGTACCGATTAAACAGACTACGGTACAACTGGATGGGCGTGTTACCTATGCAAATGTATTGCGTATTGTTCCGGTCTTGGATAGTGCCGGTGACTTGACAGCTTCGGATGAGAATGTAGAGGAGAGCACCTCTTCTCAGGGTATTGAAGATTATATCAAGAATAATAATTATGAGGATGATACGTCAAAGAGTACGGTTTATTTGGGCTTTTATACGGGCATTAAGAAACAGACCGGCTATTTGCGTAGACCGGACTCAGACCCGTATCCGACCGTATATACGGACAACATACTCAATAAGGGACTGATATTCCACACTTCGTATTCAGGTATGGACGATGCGAAGATGAGCCTGGCGGGGGAGTCAATGGAGCTGAAGGTGATTTCAGAGCATCTGTATAAAGAGGATTATGATATAAAGAGAGCGAAGAAGTTTACATTCCATTGTTACGACCCGAATATTTATGACATACGGAGTGTTTTTGTTATACACAATAAACGGTTTGTTTGCAAAGAATGTACATATATGATTGATGCGTCCGGACGGAAAGGAGCCTGGGAAGGTGTGTTCTATCCGATTTCCATAAGTGATACGGAAGCGTTGTCACGGTGGATATTGACGGATGGCAAATGGCGTGACGGTGGTGTCTGGTTGGACAATGGCCGTTGGCTGGATGAATAGTTTTTTGTCTGAGTAAGAAGTACCCGGTAGTCTGTGAGGATAGCCGGGATTTTTTTTATTATTGATAGAAATATTTCTGTTATTTCTTTGCTGTTAATAGAAATATTTCTATCTTTGCAGTGTCAAACAATAAATGAGATAAACATAATGAAGTATTCAGAATTTCATCGGAAAATTCTTGCGGCTGGTTGGAAGTTCAGCCACGCAGAAGGCAGTCACTACTTCTATACGAAGAACGGAAAGCTTTCGGAACCGGTTCCTTATCATGGAGCAAAAGAGTTTCCAGAACCGCTAAGAAGAAAAATTGCAAGGGCTATGGGGATTTAATCCCCACCCCCTTTTATATAATAATCTCAAATAGTATCGTTGTATCATGGAGAAAATAATAATGAATATTTGTGCAAGTTCCGACAGCTTCGGGGCTTATTCAGAAAACTGCGAAGGTATTTATGCAGCAGGGGGGACTGTGGAAGAGTGCAAGAAAGATGTTGAGGTTGCCATTGCCTTGATAAAAAAGAACTTGCCCGAAGAACGTTGGCCTGAGCAAATAAAAGGAGACTATACGCTGGTGTGGCATTATGATATACAGAGCCTTTTGCTTTATTATGGCGGTTTGTTATCTCTCTCAGGATTGGAGAGACTTACAGGCATACATCAAAAACAACTGTGGTCATATATGCACGGACGTTCAAAACCCCGTATTCAGCAAAAACAGCGTATAGAGAAGGCATTGCACAGCTTTGCTAACGAATTGGCGGATGTATCAGTACTATAAGCTTCATTTCATTGTTATTGTTTGACACCATTGCTTTGCGATGAGGTAGAGGTCTTCCATTGTGGGAGGCCTCTTTTTTTATGTCCTTTTTCAAAGCTAATCGCCAGGATACCTTTGTCTTGGTAAAGTAGTATAGGTATGGCGATAAGCATAAATGATTTTAGAATGGCAATCCGGATTGATAATTCGGAAGCCAAAACAAAGTTTGCGGAAACAAAAGAACAGGTAGCGGCTGTAAGGGCGGAAATGGATAAGCTGGCTGCGGAGGGCAAGAAAAACTCTGATGAGTATAAGGCACTCAAGCAAAGGCAGGATGAATTGAATAAAAGCCTGGCTGAATATCGTAAAGAAGGAGTACGGACATCGTTGTCTTACGCCGAACTGCGTAAAGGGGCTTCACAACTCAAACGGGAAATGGATAGGGCTATTCCCGGAACTGAAGAATGGAAGGCTTTGCGTCAGGATTACCTGTTGACCAAAAAGCGTATGAGAGAGCTGGAGGTGCAGGCGCGTGATACCCGTTTTTCCCTTTCAAAAATGGCGGACGGGTTTAACAGGTATGCTGCTATTGGAACCAGTGCCGTAGCTTCGTTGACCGGAGTCGTGTTGACAGCCCGTAAATGTGTTGATGAGTATGCGGAGATGCAGGAGGCGGAGAGCCAGGTTATCAAGTATACCGGGATGACAAAGGAAGAAGTGGCGGAACTGAATGAGGAGTTCAAGCACATGGATACCCGTACACCACGGGAAAAGCTTAACGCTTTGGCAGGAGATGCCGGGCGGTTGGGCATCACCGGTAAAAAGGGTGTATTGGATTTTGTGGATGCTGCCAATCAGATTAATGTCGCTTTAGGAGAGGACCTGGGGGAAGATGCAGTAAAGAATATCGGCAAATTGTCACAGATGTTTGGGGATGCAAACCGGACACTTCGTGAGAATATGCTGGCTACCGGTAGTGCTGTGAATACCGTTGCCCAAAATTCTTCGGCAGCAGAACCCTATCTGATAGAGTTCGCTGCGCGCATGGGCGGTGTGGCTAAGCAGGCCAAATTGACGATTACTGATGTGTTGGGGTTTGCTTCTGCGCTTGACCAGAACATGCTACGTAGTGAAATGGCAAGTACCGCATTACAAGGGTTGATTCTGAAAATCTATCAGGAACCGGCGAAGTATGCCAAGCTTGCTAAAATGGACGTGGAAGAGTTTACCACGCTTATTGACACAGATGTCAATGAAGCGCTTCTTCGTTTCCTGGAAAGTTTGGGTAAACTCGGTGGTATGGATAAGATGGCTCCTATACTGAAGGAAATGAAGCTTTCCGGTGCGGAAGCTGCCGGAGTGATTAGTGCTTTGGCCGGAAACGTTGAAAAGGTACGTAAGGAGCAGAAAACTGCGAATGATGCCTTCCGTGAGGGAACGAGTATTACCAATGAGTATAATGTGCAGAATAATACCGTTCAGGCAGGATTGGATAAGGCGAAAGAGAAATTTAAGAATGTACGGGTAGAATTAGGTGAGAAGCTGCTTCCTGTAATGAAGTATATGATTACGACCGGAAGCATGACGGTGAAAGGGTTAGGTGCGCTTGTTTCTATCCTATCGGAGTATAAGGGAATCATATTGTCGTCGATTGCTGTAATAACTGCATACACCGCAGCGGTTAAAGCGCAAGAACTGTGGACGAAACGTTTGACGGCCGCAAAGACATTGGAGTGGTTGCAGGAAAAGAAGAATATTATCACAACACGGGCATCCCGGAGCGGAACCCTTTTGCTGAGTGCTGCCAAATATGCTTTGAGTGGTAACATTAAGAGGGCGACAGTTGCGATGAAAGCTTTCAATGCGGCCAATAAAGCCAACCTTTTGGGTATATTGGCTTCCATGGCATTAGGAGCGGGGGTAGCTATTTACAAATTTGCGACCCGCACTTCAGATGCGGAAAAAGCCGTTAATTCTTTTTTGGCGCAAAGCGAAAAGGAACGTAGTCAATTACGCAAATTGACTGATGCGACTAAAGCAGCCGGGGAAGGTACAAAGCGCAGGAAAGAGTTGATAGAGGAAATAAATACCAAATATGGGCAGTATCTTCCTTATTTGCTTAATGAATATTCGTCCCTGAAGGATATAGAGCAGGCCTATCGGGATATTAATACAGAGATGGACCGCAATTTGGCGAGAAAAGTCCTTCAGGAGAAGAGTGACGAAATTCAGAATGAGAGTATGACGGATAAGATTGATGAGATGAACGATGTCCGTAATGCCCTCATTGGTACATTGCCTCAGTCACAGGTAGATGATTTCCTTCAAAAAATGGTCGTAGCTACGGATAAGAGTATTGCTGCCGGTAACACTGCTAAAAATACAGCGAAAGCCATTACCAAGAACCTTGAGAAATATTATTCGGATAGAAGCGATATCCCAAAGATACAGGGTGAGATTCAGGATTATGCTGAAGTCGTTGAAAAGGCGGCTAAGCGTATCACTGCGGTGAAGGCGGAAATGAATCCGTTCATAAACAAGCCCTCTGCCAAGAATAAGGCAAATGTTTTGGAGGAAGTCGTTATTACTCCGGGCAGTACAGGGAATGGGCATGGGAGAGAAGCGGATGAAGAAACCCTGAAAAAAGAGTTGAAAGCCCGTATGGAAAAACTGAAAGAGGCTATGCAGGAAGAGCGGAACCTGTTAAAACAGAAACTGCTGGATGAGAAAATAACGAAAGAAAAGCACCAGCAGGAACTGTATAAAATTGAAGTTTCCTATTTACTGAAACGCAAGGCATTGTTGGAATCATACGGTAAAGATGCTTCGGATATTCAAGGGCAGATTTATGATAAGATGATTGCCGAGGCTGATAGGTTGACGCAAGCCGCTAAGGATGCCGGAAAAAATGCGCAGAATGATAATTTGGCTGTTATTGATGAAGAGTTCCAGGCGCAACGGGCAGCATTGAAACAAGCCTATATATCGGGGGATATTAAACGGGAAGCGGATTATCTGGAGAAGCTGAAAGAGTTGGAACGTCAATATCTGAATGACCGGAGAGACATGCTGGCTGCATATGGGGAGGATGTTTCTGCTATTGATGCTAAATTGCAGGATATGGATTATGAGGATAAACAGGCTGATAAAGATGAGCAGCGTAAGGACGGTTTTCAGGATATAGATAATGCTTCTTCTTTTAAGGAGAAGATTAGGCTTTTGAAAGCGATGTATGATGCGGACTTGATATCCTATGAAGAATATCAGGAGGAAAAGTCTCGTATTGCAGAGGATGGAGAGCAAGGAAGAGGGGAAAATGCCAAAAAGGCATTTGAGACAATAGCGAAAGTTGCTTCGGCTACGGGGCAGCTTATCAGTGCTCTCCAAGATGCGGAGATTAGTAAGATTAGCCGTAAATATGACAAGCAAATCAAGGCTGCCAAGAAAGCTGGTAAGGATACTACCAAATTGGAAGAAGAAAAGGAAGAAGCAATCAACCAGGTGAAAAAGAAATATGCGGACAAGCAATTTGCGGCTGCGGTATTACAGGTTACGGCCACTACTGCTGTTGCAGCAATGGAAGCATATAAGGCCATGGCAGGAATACCTTTCGTCGGTCCTGCATTGGGGGCTGCTGCGGCTGCGGCAGCGGTAGCCAGTGGTGCTGCGCAGATTGCGGTGGCAAAGCAGCAGCGTGATGAAGCGAAAGGTTTGAAATCGGGCGGTTATTCCGATGAATACGTGGAAGGTTATACCCGTAGCGGGAATCCGGATGATGTGGCAGGTGTGATACCTGTACACAAGAATGAGTTTGTGACAAATCATGAAGGAGTTGCTAATCCGCATGTCCGTCAGTTCCTGGATGTATTTGATATGGCACAGAAGAATGGTACAATCCGTATGTTGAATACTACACAGATATTGGAACAGGTTCGTACCAGAAGTGGGAAGTACAGCGGTGGCTATAGTGCTGAAGAAGCAGGAGTGCTTTCGCAGTCATTTTCCGGTCCTGTTTCAGAATTGACGCCTGAGCAACGTTTGCAAATAGTTGTGCTGTTACAGAAGAATAATGAACTGCTGAAGGCTATTTTGGATAAGGAATTGGTGGTAGATCCACGAAAAGTGCGGGATGGTATCAAGAGAGTGGAAATGTTAGAGGGCAATGTGCGCCGGTAATGATGTCCTTTTTCTACGGATACTAACTTGATACATTTGCAGCATGAATGTTTACGAGGCTATAAATGAAATGAGGGCATGTACTAAACGTGGTGAGTGCTTTTCCTTTTCGTTCATGAGTTACAGCTATGAGCGCAGGAAGAGTAATGGTGTTGTGAGGGTGGAACATGCCCAACTTCGCAAGCAAAGCCGGAAAGAACATAATCGTTTTGCTGATTATATGCTAAACTTCATTGATATGGATACATTGGAGTACGGTATATGTTGGCAACCTCTTCTTCTTGAATTTAACGGTCATGAACTGGAATTGAAATAAGTATGGATAATAAATATGAAAATATAGTTCCATGGAATGGCGCCAATGATACCGGGCGGGATGTTCGCCTGAAATTGGAGCGGAATTTCTCCAGAGTGGCCGCTAATTTCTTTGAACTTGCAGATAAAGATGCGGAACTGGAGGACTGGATTAATGCGATTGTCGAAGAACTGAAGAACTTTTTGCGTAAGGACCGGCCGGATGCAACGGAATATCTTTTGAAGCTGTTTGGTGGTGCTTGGTTCGGCGAGTTCGTAGACAGTATGATTGCCGGTAAGGGTGCAGGGATATTTCCTGATGGCCGGGCACAGGTAGAACGGTTGGAAGTGCGCGGTTCATTGTCAGTGCTTGACCTTATTATCAATCAGATTCAAGGAATGGAGTCTGACTACTCCTTTACCGAGATTGGCAAGATAGAATCCGTGGAGGATTTGGGCGAGAGTACCTACCGTCTGAAAATAGAGAAACGCACGGACTTCGACTTCATGAAGTTCCAGGAGAATGATGTCTGCTTTTCCATCATTAACACACTGCTTACAGGCGGTTCCGACTATTATACAAGCTGGATGCGTATTCTTACCACCAATGCGCAGGAGAATAGCATAACGGTCGTGCTCTACCCGGACAGCGAAGTGCCTGGAGGCACGAACTATCCGCCGTTGGCCGGTTACAACGTAACCCGCAGGGGTAACAGTACGCTGCCTGAAGCAGGCGGCTTCAACGAACGGGCACAGTCGTGGATGATTTCTTCGCGTGAGGGTCGGATTATGTTCTTGTCCAATGTTTATAAACCGATATTGGAGGACTACAACTACTCAATCAGTATCGGCAGATTTCCCCATACGAAGGCACTTGAAAAGCTGCCGATTTCTGAGAATGAGACAGGCGTCATGGCACAGACGGTCATTGCCGAGAAATTCTACCAACTCGACCACAACGGCGATGTCATACCCAACAAGGTAGACCGGGGTGTCTGGTCTCTGGAAACGGCCCAGAGCGGCGCTCCTTACCGGTTTGTACAGCACGAACTGGCAAAGCCTTCCGGCAGCGAATATACCCTGCTGGAACAGCATACGGTCTACCACCTTGGCTGCAAGTGGGGGTGTCTGAAGGACAAGACAACCGACGAACCTAAATGGAACTCCCCTTCATGGGGACTCCTTGAGGGCGACAGCAGGTATTCGCTCCAGCTCTCACTATCAGGCGGGGAGGCATTCGTCATAGGCGGTGTGGATGAGGTAATTTCCGGACGCGTTTTCTATGGTACAATTGACATAACGGATGATGTGATGGCGGACGATGCTACCGAAGTGGAGTGGTTCCGCAACAGTGGCAATGTTCCGGCGGACAACCTCTGGACGCCTGAGTATGTGGACGGAAACAGGCTTGCCATCCATATTGACAACGGGAATCAGCACGGGGTCGGTTCGGATTTCGGTTTTGTCAGCAAGTCCGTGATATTCACCTGCCGGGTGTTCTTTCCGGTAAACGGCAGGTTGGAGGAAGTGGATAAGAATTTAGGATTTGACATCGTATAAGAATTTATAGGTATATGGGATTAAAGAGTAACAAGCAGTGGGGCCGTATTTACGTTGCCCCCCTTTCCCTTCAGGGAGAGATAATAGTATTGTCGGGCAGTCCCGTGCAGACCTACGACAAGGAACTGCGGGAATACAGCCCCGACCGGACCCTGACACCGCTGGTCATCGTGCCGAAGGTATCGGCATTCGACGAGAAGACGGTATTCGGTGAAATGGAACTCACGGGGGTGGAGTGGTTCGAGGGCACACCCCGTGACAAGTCGGCCAACCGCATCGTCGAGGGTGAGTATTACAGCATTTCCGACGGCAGCGGCGGTGTGCCCAAATATGCGCTTACCATCCGGAAGAACACGCCGCCGGAGAAGCCGGTGGAGTATTTCGGCATCGCGATATTCACGGACCCGCGTACGAACCGCGAGGTCCGCTGTGAACGGAGCGTGAAGTCCTATGCGCACCTTTATGACAACAAGGCGTATTCATTGCGTCTGAAAGGTGATACCGTGATGGTGACCGACCCGCTTCGCCTGGCCGACCGTTCCGGTTATTGGGACAGGGAGATAGAACCGCAGCTCTATACGGGCACTGAACCGGTGGATGATGAACACGCCGCATACTTCTGGGACATCCTCGAAGACGGAGCATACCGCCCGGTTACGCCGGATGACCCCGGCATCGTCTGCCATGACGGGAACGGAGTGTACACCCGTAAGCTGGTATACCAGGCGAAATATGTGACTGGCGCAAGCTTCCGTTGCCGTGCCTGTGAATATGCGGGCAACAGACCGCAGGCTCCTACTGATGGGCGGCTGGAAGTGGTAATTGAGGTAAAGACGGAGATGGCAGCTTCCCTCAACTGCGAAATTATCCAGACAAAGGGTTTTACCCTTTCCGATGATATGAAGCAGCCAAGCGCCTATGAAATACGCATCTTCGACAATCGCCGCGAGTACGGTACAGAGTACGATGACCTTTTCCGCATCACATGGAAAGGCCAGAGTGCCAAGCCGGGCGAGCCGGAGAAGGTGCTGGCAACCGGTGGGCGGACGTTGGAGTTCATTCCGGCGGACAAGGGTTTCCCGGCAAAATATATCTTCCATGTGCGGGCGGAAGTGGGGCTTCTCATCGGTGAGTCCCTGATGGGAGACGAGGAAGGTGCCGTTATCTCCTCACAGATTGACGGACAGACGGTATTCATTGCCACGGGTCCGGTATATGAATAATTGAGTAATAACTTTAAACTTTAATCAATATGTACGTAATTGTAGAAAAGGCAAAGCTCGAAGGCAAATTCTTTGGGATAATGAATACCCTTCCGGATGGCAGGGTGTACATTCCTATCAGTGAGATGCGGAATGTGGGTACTCTTCTTGACATCGACATCATTGGTTCGGCACGTGAACTGAAAGAGCTGATAGAGAAACAGCAGGAAGCGATGCAGGGTACGGAGGACATCGACCCCGGTTTCAGTGTGACACCCGGAGAGGAAGAGGAAATAGACCCCGGTTTCAGTCAGGAACCGAATCCGGACAGCGACAGCGGGGCGTCGGAAGAGGGTGATGGCAGTGTGACCGGTCCGGAACAGCCGGCCGGGGCAAAGACTGACGGAAAAAGGAAAGGAGGCAGACGATGAACCAGAATCAAGTGACCGCTTCACTGGCTATCGTGGCGGTGAGCAACGGAACAACCGTCAACGGGTATGTACGCGTGGATAACGGACCTCTTATCCAGGCATGGACAAAGGGTAGCGACAAGTATACGCCGGACTTTGAAGCACTCGCAGAGGACAAACGCCCTATTGTCATCGTCGTATTGCGGGATGTGAGCAGCGGGCGCATTCTTATTCCTTCCAGGCTTGTTTTCAAGTACAACGGTACCGAACTTGCATTCGGGGAGGACGGGCTGTGCAATACGGAACAGTTTGTCGGCATGTTCAAACGCGTAACCGGATACAATGTAAGTGTGGACTCGCAGTCCTATCCCATGACGGGACTTCGCGTCATGAAGAACCTCGTGCCCATCTCCGGATATGACAATGACCGCATAACCGTTTCCGGTGAGGTTGAAATCGGCGGGCATACGGTCGCATTCAACGAACTTGCAACTGATGTTGTCATCCAGGAATCATCGGGTAAACAGTATGAGTTATTCATTACTTCTGACAAGGGTACGCAGATAATCAATCCGTCCGAAGTGCTGACTTTGAAGGCATCGCTGTACAGTGGCGGAGACCTTATCAACGATTTGGGGAACATTACGTTGCAATGGAAGAAGCAACTGCCATCGGGAGAGGCCAACCTCGGAACTCAGGGAACCCAGAACATTGCCGCGAATGATATTGACGGTTCGCTGGTGGTAAGTTGTGAGGCTGTGCAGAATGCGAAAGTCATTGCAAAGGGCTTCATTACCGTGTTTGACCTTAGCGACCCTATACTGGCGGCATTCAAGGTCAAGGGGCTTGCTTCTGACGGGCAGATATATCCGGGAGAGACGGGAATGCTGACGCCGTATGCCTATAAACGCCAGTCTGGAGAGGAAGTGGCGGTGGCAAGCTGGGACTTCGCCACATTCGATGGCGAGAACAATCCGTTCACGCTGTCGGGAAAGGATAGCAACAAGTTCCAAGGAAAGGATATTGCACTGACCTATACGGATGCGGCGCGCGCCAAGACATTCAGAGTAATCGCAACGAACACTAATCCTATTGAGCTATGATGGTGACAGCGGTTTTGAGTGTTGTGGCTGTCAGCGAGCCTGATCCGGTGGAATACGTTGACATCGAGTGCCAGCCGGCTGCCATCTCTGTGGATTGTAACAATGTGCAGCTTACACCGCTGAAGCTGAAAGCCCTGCACCGCAGCGGGGCTGATGCGGCCCTGCTGGATGTATTCTGGCGGCTGCATATCCAGTCGTCCGGCAAGGACCTCGGTACGGCGGATTCCCCCGGTGCATCGTCCGAATGGGAATACTACCTTCCGTCTGACAAGTGGGGCAATGCGGATTCTATTATCGTGGAAGCGTACCGTGATAGTGCCCGCGAGACCCTTCTTGCTCAGAAGAGGGCCAGCATTGTGCGGCAGAATCCGTCCCCGTTCCCGGTTGATGGTGACTGGAAACCGCTGCCGTTCAAGTATAAGAATGGGGAATATTTCCTGGATAAGGACAAGGGGTTTGTATTCATGTGGATGAATCCGGTGGCCGGAAACAGCGAGATGCACCCGTTCTTTGACGTGGCCCAAAATCCGGACACTACTTCCTGGAAATCCATCCAGGAATACCCGCTACTGGGTACGCAGCTTTTACTTGCCAGAAAGATAGACGCAGACCTTATCGACGTGGATAATTTGCGGGTGAAGCACCTGGATGGCGCAGACGGGACTTTTACAGGTGATTTAAAAAGTGGTAGTGTCAATATTGCCAGTGGGAAAACCCTTTTGAATAAGGATGGAAGCGGGAAATTAGCCAATGGAGCGGTAAGCTGGACAAAGGAAGGCGACGTGGACTTTTCGGGAAAGGTGCATTTGAATAAGGTCACTATAGAGAGGGGTGTTACCCCTGGGATTTCTCAAAATGGGCAGATATGGAAAGTCCCTGATACAGCGGATACCTTTATGGACCACATGGTAATAACCAGTGCTTTGTCTCAAGTGGCTTTGTCTTCTAATTACGATTTTTGGGGTGGACGCTCGCTTACTATCTTTAATGTTTCTGATGGGAAAGTAAAGATATTTGGTAGTGGTGAACCTGGTATATATGTTCCCGGAAACGGCTGTATTCATTTGGAGTGTATTTCATCTACAGGAGCATTGGCAATATGGGGTGTATTGGGTATTATAGAAAATACTTTTATAGCGTTTCCGGTTCCATAATTAAAAAAAATGTATGGATATGTTTTCAAGAATTAACGACAAGCTGCTGCATTTTCTTGCATGCCTTGCCATCACGCTGACAGCGGGTGAACTCTGTGCCGTTACGGCAGGTGTAACTAAAGAAGCCGCTGACTGGATGTATAAGAAGAACTGCAAGGTTGGTTCGGGATGGGACTGGCTGGACATACTTGCGGATGCTGCCGGCATAGCGGTCGGCAGCGTATTAAGGAGATTGGTATTCGATTATTAATGTAATAAAAAGGATTATGTTAGACACATTATTGGTTGCGCTGGTTATCTCGGTAGATACCGCGCAGGTAAAGGAATTTCCGCAGAAGGCGGAAGTCGAGTTCAAGAAAAACGATTTGAAGGAGAACATCATCAAGTCAGCCTTGAATTTCCATAACAGCGGGAAGAAGGACGATAAGACTTGGAACTGGAAGATTCAGGATGTGGTGTTCAGAAAAGATTAAAATAATGTTCAATTTAAATTCAAATAATCATGGGAGCAATTAAAACTATGAAGGAAGTCGAAAGCGCACTTCCCCAGAAAAAAGAGATAAATTATGTACGTGCTTTGGACAAAGAAGGCAACCCGATTTTAATCAATAAAGATGACCTCGCACAAGTCGTGGGAGAACTGATATGGAAAAAACTACGTGTTATAAACTCTTTTGCATTACACTATTCCCATTCAGCCCAATGGGACGGAATAAGTCTTAATATCACTGGAAACCATAATTTCTACAACGTAGGGATTCGATTGGCTACCTACTCTAATGGAGTGCCTTCTGACGGAATAGTCGGAGAGTTTTATTCCATACCATCCAAATTTACTGACATCAAAGTGCTTTATAAAAATTGGGATGTTTACGTAGTATTTACCATTGCAAAAGGGCAATCCGTTGATTTAAAATACGATTGCCGCACCCAATGCGATATAATTGAAGATATTGGTTTCATTGACGATAGCTTCACGGAGATAAAACCTATTGCACAATAGTGCAATCTGCCAGTCCGGTAATTTCATCATCTTGTGTAGCCATATCGTACATTGAATCTCTAACTATCAGTTCTCTGACAATAGTTCTATCACCTAATGAATTATCCGAAGTCAAGTATATGGATATTCTATGGTCACTTTCGTATTTCATTTTTAGGTATGTATCGCTATTGGGTTGTCCATACATGTATTTGACATATACTTTTGTGGTATCTTGTAATTCCATAGTATTACCAGCAATGTAAACGCAAAAATCACTTGATGGTTCACCTGTGGATATACATGATACTCTGATTGCAAAAGGAGCCCATTGGGAAGATGATGAACGGTATAGTAATACGCTACGTTTGCCTTCTGATTTTATCTTTGTTGTTGCAAACTTGGAATTACTTAATCCGTCTTTCCCAGGAGTTACAACCGGTATCAGTTCTCCCACGACATTGGTTAAAATATATGGTATGCCAGATATAAATGTATATAATTTTACGATTATGAAGGAATAAAAAGATACCAGGTTTTAGCCGTGTGGTAGAATGTGGGTAGATTTTATAGATTCTACTGATATTCTACCTCTACCTACCCGGAATGCTTTAAAACAAAAACATCCCAGCACTTCACAGTGCCGGGATGAACGCATGTCCTAGTCTTGTGTTATAAAGAGAATTTAGAGTTCTTTTTACCTTTTACTAATACCTAATATTATAACAACTTAAGATTTACTGACAATAAAACAAAAAATGTGCCAAAAAGTTTACATTTGTAAGTGATTAATTTTCACATTTATGCGACAGCTTATTTAAATATGAGTGTGGAAAACAGTGCAACACTTCTACAATGAAGTTCTACAATAATGTGTACTGTAATAAATCTACTGCCATAGTTTGGCACTCCTTTCCTGGTAAGATATTCCCTACTCATAAATTTCTTGTTTACTTTCGCTGAAAAGTGATTGTAAATGAGTATATTTGTCATGTTTTATTGGTTAACGCCCATGAACGTGTCTTTAACAGGATGCGTTCGTGGGCTTTTTTTGTTTAATTAAAAAAGTTCGTAGATGAAAAAGAAACTGATTGTTTTGGCTGTTGTGGTGGCCGTGATTGTAGGTCTGCTGGCTTATTACCAGTATGTACCATTTTGGGCAAGCATTGTGAGTACCGGTGCGTTTATTGCCGGCATTCTTCTCGGTTGGAATGCCAAGGGATGGAGTGATGAACATGTAACGGGGATGAAGGTATGATGGAGGAACTGAATGAACTGTTCAACATCACCGGCGGGATAGTTACTACTATCCTGCTTCCGCTGTTCGGTGTGTTCATGTTCTATGACAGCAAGAAGCGCAAGGCGGCTGCGGAAGCGAGAAAGGCGGAAGCTGACAATATCACCTTGTATGCTGCTGAATGGAAGGAACTGTACGAGAAAAAGGAACACAGGGTAGTGGAACTTGATTCCAAGATAGACCAGCTTTATGCCGAGAAGAATGAAGACCGCCAGCGTATCCGCGAGTTGATTGAAAAGAACACTACACTGGAGATAGAGAAGATAAAGCTGGAAGCAAGGCGGTGTGATGTCCGGGGATGTAGCGGGCGGAAGCCACCGAGTGATTATTGATTTGTGGAAAGGAAGGTGTTTCGCAACAGCTTCCTTTCATTCTTTAAACAGGTTACAACTAAAAGTTTAACAAAGTTTTCTGCAAATGTAGAATGATTTTTATTAAGACCAAAAGTAAAGGAGGAAAATAAGAATGGCAAATGTGAATGAATTTGCACCGTTTATCCTGAAGTGGGAGGGCGGTTTCGTGGATGACCCTGTAGACCTTGGCGGAGCGACCAATATGGGGGTAACTATCGGAACATGGAAGTCGTGTGGTTACGACAAAGACGGTGACGGTGATATAGATGTGGACGATTTGCACCTGCTTACCCGTGAAGATGTTGTTAGCCGGGTACTTAAGCCGCATTATTGGGACAGATGGAAAGCTGATTTGATAAAGAATCAGTCTGTGGCGAATATTCTTGTTGATTGGGTATGGGCATCCGGTGCGCATGGGATAAAGATACCGCAGCGGTTGCTTGGTGTTTCTGTAGATGGTATTGTAGGTCCTAAGACCATTGCTGCAGTAAATGCCAGGAACCCGCGTGAACTGTTCGACATGATTAAGATAGCCCGGTTTGACTTCATAGAGGATATTTGTTGCAAGCGGCCGGCAAACAACAAATTTAAACGGGGGTGGATGAATCGGATTAATGATTTAAGGTTTGAGCCATGAAAGCATTGTCGTGGCTATTGGTTGTATTGCTGGCAATCTTATCCGGATGTGCCACTCATGAAAATGTTGACAGGAATGTACAGATAGACTATTCCAATGGTTTACATCAGATGCAGAACCGTATGGATTCATTGCTGTACAATATGCAGTTGATGCAGAAGGAGACGAACGAGAAGTTATCCAATTTGAAGTTGGAGAATAAAACCGTCTATCTTTCGGTTCCTGACAGTACAGGCAGGCAATATCCGACAAGTGTTAGTCAGACTACTGTTAACAAGGAGGAGAAAGAGCACAAGACTACTGATATGAGAATAGAGGCAACTTTGAAACAGCTCATTACTGAAATTGACGAATTGAGGCAGCAGTTTAATGCTGCCACTTTGAAAAAAGAAAAGGTGGAGGAAGTTTCTTGGTGGCAACTGCATAAGGTTGATGTGTATGCAATCCTATTGGTTGTATTGCTTTTGGTTTATCTTATATATAAGGTGAGAAAAAAAAGTCTATCTTTGTGACGTAGATGTTGTGCTTATCGTTTCAGATAAGTGTTGCCCCGACTGGAAAGTTGGGGCTTTTTACATTACAATCCACCAATGAAATGCTTTGTTTCTTCATGTACGGTTAAGGAAGAACCCTGAAGGTATTTGTTGGTTGTGGATATATCGGCATGTCGAGCCTGATCACGGGCTACTACTATTCCTTCAGCATTTGCCAAATCTCGGATACCGGTATCCTTCAAGCTGTAAAACTGATAGTTGCTCGGCCATTTTAAAAATGCCCTTACCTTGTTGAAATATTCTCTGAAGATGCGTGAGTCTGCTTTACAGGCATTGGGCTTGAACTGTTTTCCGAATAGATAATAGTGTGTTGGATTATCGAATATCTCCAGTTCTATCATCATTTTAATTACTGTATCATTCAGACCTACCATACCATCGCGTCTGTTTTTACTGATGGTGGAAGATATGAATACTTTCTGTTCTTTGATATTTATGTCACTCAAACGTATGTTGCTTAATTCGTCCGGACGGATAAATGTGTAATATTCCATCATGCAGGCCAGTAGAAAGCTCTTGTTCGTTTCTGTTAGATATTCTTTTAATCTTATTAAATCAGATGGAGTCAATGCGAAACGATGTTTTTCCCCCTCTACTAAGGGCTTGATTCGTTCGGTTGGATTGTTGTCTATATACTTTTTTTCTTGTAGCCAGGTGCAAAATGCGGATAGCCAAGTACGGTAGTTATTTCTGGTTCTGGCCGTTGAGTCCCTATCCAGCAATATGTAATCTAAGAAGTCACTAATGTATGATTGGTCAAATTGGTATATATATATAATAGGAATGGCTTTGGTTGCATTGTACTCAAGCAACATATTCATTCTCGATTGATAATCATAGGCTGTTTTCTTTTTTAGGGTATTGTTGCTTGTGAGTTTCTCAATATACCTTATATATAATGAGGTCACCTCTGAGAATTTGGAATATTGGCGTTCCGTTGATGCTTCTGCCCATGGGTTCCATCCATTCCGAAGACGGGTTGTTGTATTGGCGATGATTTCTGCAGCTCTTTTTTTGCGGTCTGAAATTTTTTCAATGGAGTCTAACATGTATTTTTTTCGCCGCATTTTTCCGTCTGCTGGGTCGAAGCAGGTAAAATCAATATACCAGTTTTTCCCCGTATGTAACTTTGGGAGAGTATAATCTACTATATTATTTATAGATGAGCCTTTGCGAGTTTTGGATGAAGACATTTTTTTATACGTTTTTCGAATACGAAAACGTATGATTAATATTATTGCTATTTTTTTTGTCCGAATTTTGTCCGACCTTTTAAAAGGAAATGAGGATAAATGATTGAAATTCAATCTTTTATCCTCATTTTAGTTGCGGAGGCCTGACTCGAACAGACGACCTTTGGGTTATGAGCCCAACGAGCTACCAACTGCTCCACTCCGCGATGTTTTGTGAGTGCAAAGGTACGGCTTTTATTTGAATTTGCAAATAAAAGCCGGCTTATTTTTCATAAGAAATGCACTAATATACATAATCGGTTGATAAATAGGCTGATAAAATACAAATATTTTTATTTGCTAATTGGCTTGATTGTTAATAAAATGTGCTTTTGTTTGTGATATATGCGGAAATGTCTTACTTTTGCACAAATTATTAAGCAATGTGCAATTAGTCTATGGCCGTATCGAAGACAAAAGCTAAATTAGTGGATGTAGCCCGTCAGTTGTTTGCTAAAATGGGTGTTGAGAATACCACGATGAATGATATTGCCCTCGCTTCTAAAAAAGGTAGGAGAACGCTTTATACCTATTTTAAGAGCAAGGAAGATATTTATATGGCTGTTGTCGAATCTGAACTGGATATGCTTTCGGACATGATGAAGCGTGTGGCGGAGAAGAATATATCGCCGGACGAGAAGATGATTGAAATGATATACACGCGTCTGGATGCAGTGAAAGAGGTGGTATTCCGTAATGGGACGCTCCGGGCTAATTTCTTTCGCGACATTTGGCGGGTAGAGAAGGTACGTAAGCGTTTTGATGCCAAGGAGATACTGCTGTTCAAAGATGTATTGCGCGAAGGAGTGGAGAAAGGCGTGTTCAGAATAGACGATATTGACATGACTGCCGAGTTGGTGCATTATTGCGTAAAAGGGATTGAAGTGCCCTATATCCGCGGCCATATTGGTGCAAAGTTGGATGATGAAACCCGCGACAAATACGTTGTCAACCTCGTGTTTGGCGCATTGCATAGAACATAAAAACATTTAATCAATAATTAAAAACAGTATGGGATTATTAGACGGAAAAACAGCCATTGTAACCGGCGCCGCTCGCGGCATTGGTAAGGCTATCGCTTTAAAGTTCGCTCAAGAAGGAGCTAATATAGCATTCACCGACCTGGTGATTGACGAAAATGCTGAAGCTACAGCTAAAGAAATCGAAACGTTGGGCGTAAAGGCCAAAGCGTATGCTTCCAATGCTGCCAGCTTTGAAGATACTGCCAAAGTGGTGGAGGCTATCCATGCAGACTTCGGTCGCATTGATATTCTGGTAAACAACGCCGGTATCACCCGTGACGGTCTGATGATGCGCATGACCGAACAGCAATGGGATATGGTTATCAACGTGAACTTGAAATCGGCTTTCAACTTCATTCACGCTTGTACTCCGATTATGATGCGCCAGAAAGCCGGCAGCATTATCAATATGGCTTCTGTAGTAGGTGTTCACGGTAATGCAGGCCAGGCAAACTACTCTGCTTCTAAGGCCGGTATGATTGCATTGGCAAAGTCTATCGCACAAGAACTGGGTTCTCGCGGCATCCGTGCCAACGCTATTGCTCCGGGCTTCATTATGACGGCTATGACGGATGCGCTGTCCGAAGAAGTAAAAGCCGAATGGTGCAAGAAGATACCTTTGCGTCGTGGCGGTACTCCCGAAGACGTTGCCAATATTGCTACCTTCCTGGCTTCTGATATGTCTTCTTATGTATCAGGACAGGTAATTCAGGTAGACGGTGGTATGAACATGTAAAATAGTGATTGACGGTTAGCGGTTAGTGAGAATTGCCAGCCGCTAACCTCAGTTTTTTAATCACTAATCGCTAATCACTAATCGCTAAATAAATGACTGTCGTATACGAAGACAATCATATCATTATAGTCAACAAGACCGCTTCCGAGATAGTTCAGGGAGACAAGACGGGTGATACGCCGCTTTCGGAAACCGTAAAGCTGTATCTTAAGGAGAAATACCAAAAGCCCGGCAATGTCTTTATAGGTGTTACACACCGTTTGGACCGCCCCGTAAGCGGTCTTGTTGTTTTTGCCAAAACGAGTAAGGCACTTGCCCGTCTGAACGAGATGTTCAGGAACAGTGAGGTGAAGAAAACCTATTGGGCAGTGGTGAAGAACCGCCCTCGGGAGTCAGAGGGTGAGCTGGTGAACTATTTGGTACGTAATGAGAAGCAAAACAAGAGCTATGCCTACGATAAGGAAGTGCCGAACAGCAAGAAAGCGATTTTGCATTATCGGCTCATAGCCCGGTCGCAGAACTATTATCTGCTGGAAATAGACCTGAAAACGGGGCGGCATCATCAGATACGCTGTCAGTTGGCAAAAATGGGATGTCCCATTAAGGGAGATTTGAAGTACGGTTCTCCCCGTTCCAATCCCGACGGAAGCATTTGCCTGCATGCGCGCTTTGTGCGCTTTGTACATCCGGTATCCAAGAAACTGATAGAGGTGGAAGCCCCTGTCCCTGCCGGTAATCTATGGAATGGCTTTGAAATGGTTTGATAATCTGTTAATAACAAATTCAATGAAAAAGATTCTGATTCTTTCGGGACTGTCCCTGCTTGTTGCGCTTGCAGTTCGGGCACAGGATAAAGTGACCGAATACAATGTACGTCCTGCCGTTGCGGTGCGTACTCCGCTCCAGGGTGACAGTATCAATTTTACTGGGGAGAAGTTCACGGCCGACGCTTTGTTGAAAACCGATATCAGTCTTGACTTCGACGGGCGTCCTTACGAACGTATCACGGCGGATACCGCAGGATATGTACGGGTGGAGAAAGCCGATAAGGATAATCTGTTCTATCTGTTTGCCACCCATCTGCGTGCGGAACGCTTTATGAAAGGAAAGTTGAATATTTACTCTCCCGCGCGTTTCGAGGTGTTTGTGAATGGCGTTTCCAAACAGTCTAAAGCAACTGCGGAAGATAGCTTGTCGCAGGTTGCTCCTTCGGTACTCAGTCTGCGTCTGGAGCCGGAAACGGATTATGAGATAGTCGTTAAATTGTTGTCGACGGCTGCCGATAAGGCTGTTCCCGTATTGAAGTGCGAGTTTGAGAAGGATAAGGAGTTTGCCGATGTAGGTTACCGGCTCGCACCCGATTTGAAAAGACGTTTCGCGTTGCACAATACGGCTTTCGGAAGTCGCGTGCGCTCGGTCAGTCTCTCTCCGAACGGCAAATATCTGCTTGCCTGCTATGCGGATAACTACTCGTTGAAGCGCTCAAGGACACGTTGTGAACTGACCGAACTGAAGACGGGCAGGGTGATACTGCCCGCTGCCGATGAGAAAATGCGTTGGATGCCCCGCAGCAATAAGCTTTATTATACCGTAACAGGCAGGCAACGGAATGATTTGGTTGTGTTCGACCCTGCTACCATGCGCGAGGAAGTGTTGCTGAAAGATGTTCCCGAGGGATATTTTGCATGGTCGCCTGCAGAAGACTATCTTATCTACTCTCCGGATGATAAGGGAGAAGCGGTAGGCGGTCCTTTGAAGCGGCTGCTGCATCCCGACGACCGGATTCCCGATGCGCGTTCCCGCAACTATCTCGTTAGGTACGACCCTGTCACCGGACTTTCCGAACGTCTCACTTACGGCAGCCATGCTGTTTATCTGAATGATATATCCTCTGACGGCAAGAAACTCTTGTGCTCCACCTCTAAATCGAATATCACTCAATGTCCTTTCTCGCTTACTTCCATCTTCGAGCTGGATTTGGCTACGTTGCAGGCGGATACGCTGGTGGCATGGGACCCTTATGTAAACAGGGCGGCTTACTCTCCCGACGGCGGACAGCTTTTGGTAATCGGCAGTCCGATGGCTTTTGACGGAATAGGGAAAAACTGCGGCGAGCATCCCATCGCCAATGATTTCGATACTCAGGCATTCATTGTGGACAAGGCCACGAAAAAGGTTAATCCCATCACGCGCGATTTCAATCCTGCCGTCGACTTCCTGCAGTGGAACCGTGTAGACGGCTGTATCTACTTCAATACAACGGACGAAGATTGCAGACATATCTATCGCTATGTGCCGAAGACGGAGAGTTTTGAAATGCTGCCGCTTCAGGAAGATGTGATTTCTTCCTTCGACCTGGCGGAGTACAATCCTGCGGTTGCCGCCTATGTCGGTGGTGGCAATGCCAGTGTGGGAGTTGCCTATACGTATGATGTGAAGAAGAAAACATCCGTTTTGCTTGCCAATCCGATGAAGTCCGTTTTGGACAGGATAGATATGGGCACAATGAAGGAGTGGAACTTCACGGCGGAAGACGGTACGGAGATTAAGGGTATGATATGCCTGCCGCCGGCTTTCGACCCGAACAGGAAATATCCGCTTATCGTTTATTACTACGGCGGGACTACACCTACCACACGCGGCATCACTTCGCCTTATTGTGCACAATTGTTTGCATCACGCGATTATGTGGTTTATGTTATCCAGCCCAGCGGGGCTATCGGTTACGGTCAGGAGTTTTCCGCCCGTCATGTCAATGCGTGGGGAGAACGCACTGCCGATGAAATCATCGAGGGAACGAAGAAGTTCTGCGCCGCGCATCCGTTTGTCAACGACAAGCGTATCGGCTGTATCGGAGCATCCTATGGCGGTTTTATGACGATGTACTTGCAGACCAAGACGGATTTGTTTGCCGCTGCCGTTTCACATGCGGGCATCAGTAACGTGACCAGTTACTGGGGCGAGGGCTATTGGGGCTATTCCTATAACTCCGTTGCCGCTGCCGGGAGCTATCCGTGGAATAATCCCGATTTGTTTACCAAACACGGAGCATTGTTCAATGCGGATAAAATCAAGACCCCGTTGTTGCTGTTGCATGGTACGGTGGACACGAATGTGCCTATCGGCGAGAGTATTCAGTTGTACAATGCCTTGAAGATATTGGGTAAGCCGGTTGAGTTCATAACGGTGGACGGCGAGAATCATTTCATCAGTGATTATCCCAAGCGCGAGTTGTGGCACAACTCTATCATGGCATGGTTTGCACGTTGGCTGCAAGATAGTCCGGCATGGTGGAACGACCTTTACCCGGAAAGACATTGGTAGGATACTAAGATAAGAGGAAAAAGTTCCTTACTGCTTTATTACGACAAAAAGCCGTTTCCCGGAATAGACAAGGAGGAAACGGCTTTTTTGTTGTCAGTGTGCTTACTGTTATTCGGCACATGAAGTTGTGAAATGGATGCTCTTGGCCGTTTGCATCTGTGCTCAGGCCAAGAACGATCCGTCACAAACAAACATAAACAGGGCTGCTACTAATACTAGTTTTTTGTTTTTTACTTGTTTTTAATTAGGTTAATATATTTATTCGGTTTTGGTTTAGGTAGATTCTACTTTGATGTTGTGGAGTTAAACTTCACACAATATATATATCAAATGACGTGCCAGAGTGAGGGCGGAAACGGTAAGTCATTGCATATTAGCACGCTATTTTTACCGTGAAGGTGCGCAGGGGTGTGAAGATGTGTGGAAGCGGTGTGGAAAGTGTGGAATAGAGTGTGGAGTTTTTCCACAGTTATAACTCTATTCCATATAATTTAAGTTTGTTGTAAAGTGTCTTTCTGTCTATCCCCAGCAGTTGGGCGGCGCGGCTTTTGTTATATCCTGTCTGCTTCAAGGCTTCGATTATCTGCAGCTTTTCGGTCTCTTCGTTACGGAGAGGCATACCTGCTGCGGATGGAGCTACCGGACTCTTCAGTTCGCTAAGCTCGTTCAGGGTGATGAGTTTGTCTTGCGCCAAAAGGGTGGCACGCCGGACGATGTTCTTCATCTGGCGCAGGTTGCCCGGCCATTGATATTCCAATAAAGCTTTGGATGCCTTTTCGTCAAAGCCGATGAGGTGCTTGTCCAGTTCGCGGTTTGCCTGGTCCAGGAAGAAGTTTGCAAAGAGCAGGATATCCTCGCGGCGGTCTTTCAGTTGCGGCATACGCAGGGTAAACTCATTGATGCGGTGGTAGAGATCCTCGCGGAAAGTCCCTTTCTCGATGGCCTGTTCCAGATTCTCATTGGTGGCGGACACTAAGCGCACGTCTACCTGTATCTCCTTGTTGGAGCCGACAGGACGTATTTTACGTTCCTGCAGGGCGCGGAGCAATTGTATCTGCACCTCGTAGCTGAGATTGCCTATTTCATCTAAAAAGATAGTGCCGCCGTTGGCAGCAACGAACGCGCCCGTCTTGTCGGTCAGCGCACCGGTAAAGGAACCTTTTACATGGCCGAAGAATTCGGAAGCCGCCAGCTCTTTGGGGATAGCTCCGCAGTCAATGGCTATGAACGGCTGTTTGGCGCGGCGGCTCAACTTATGGATGCGTTGCGCCACGTACTCCTTGCCTGTTCCGCTGGCCCCGTTGATGAGGACGGACATGTTGGTGGGAGAAACCAGGTTCACATAATTATAAAGTTGCCTGGCGGCATCGCTTTCGCCTTCCAGGTAGTCGGATGAAGCGTTCTCTGCACCTTTCCGGTAGGGATTCCCATTGCTTTCGGAACGCATGGTCTGTTTGGACGAAACAGACGGTCTGTTTGGGTCGAACGCATGGTCTGTTTGGGTCGAACGCATGGTCTGTTCCGAAGCAACGGATGAGGACTTCAGGGCTTCATCCATTTTCTTCAATAACTCGTCGGGGTTTACGGGTTTTGCAATGTAGTCGCATGCGCCCAGTTTCATGGCTTGCACGGCAGACTGTATGTCGGCATAGCCCGTCATGATGATAAGAGGGATGTGCAGGGAATGTTCTCCCAGCCACTTCAGCAAATCTATGCCGTCGCGGTCGGGCAGGCGCAAGTCGGACAGTATCAGGTCCACCGTCTCGGCTTCGATATGCTTCTGGGCACGGGCTATACTGCTTGCCGAACTGACTTGGAATCCTTTTTTGCCAAGCCATGTTTTCAATATCATGCCGTAAGTGATATCATCTTCTACGATTAATATGGATTTCATCCCTTCTGCTTTTTATCTCTTTTATGGCACAAAGGTAAATCGTTTTGTCCGATTTTAGTATATTTGCAGGCTTAAATTAAACAAAAAGACAGATGAAAAGAAATCTCATTGTATTATTAACCATACTGGTGTGCGGTCTGACGGCCTGCAAACCGGGACAAAAGAAAGACGGAAATATGGAAAAAGAAACGAAGTTGAAGATTGAGACAAGTGCGGGTGACATCATCGTGAAACTGTATAACGAAACGCCGAAGCATCGCGATAACTTTATCAAGCTGGCCGAGGAAGGTACTTATGAAGGTACGCTGTTTCACCGTGTCATCAAGGACTTCATGATACAGGCGGGCGACCCCGAATCGAAGAATGCCCCGAAAGGCAAGATGCTGGGAGCGGGCGATGTGGGATACACTGTTCCTGCGGAGTTTGTCTACCCGAAATACTTCCATAAGAAAGGTGCGCTGTCTGCCGCCCGTCAGGGAGATAACGTAAACCCGAAGAAGGAATCGTCCGGTTGTCAGTTCTATATCGTGACCGGAAAGGTGTATAACGATTCTACGCTTCTCGGCATGGAACATCAGATGAACCAGGCACGCCTGAACAATGCTTTCAATGCTTTGGCGCAGAAGCACATGAAGGAAATCTACAAGATGCGTAAGGACGGTGACCAGGAAGGGCTGATGAATCTGCAGGACACGCTTATCGCGCAGGCTGAGGCTCAGGTGGCCGGCGAACCGGAGTTCCGTTTCACGCCGGAACAGGTAAAGGCATATACCACTGTAGGCGGCACACCGCATCTGGACGGCGAATATACCGTGTTCGGCGAAGTCGTTGAAGGCATGGATGTGGTAGATAAGATACAACAGGTAAAGACAGATCGCAGCGACCGTCCGGAAGAGGATGTGAAGATTGAGAAGGTGACTGTGATTGACTGATAAACAGAACTGCGTCAAACCTTTGGGAAGAGAGTCTCGCCCTGTCACACAAGTATGAAGATAAATAAGCATTGTTTCCCCAACGGCCTGCGGCTGGTACACTACGAGGATACCAGCACGCAGATGGTGGCGCTGAACATCGTTTACGATGTCGGTGCGCGCGACGAGCATCCCGAGCATACCGGCTTTGCCCATTTGTTCGAGCATCTGATGTTCGGCGGTTCGGCGCATATTCCCGATTACGATACGCCTTTGCAGTTGGCGGGGGGAGAAAACAATGCCTGGACCAATAATGACATAACCAATTACTACCTCACCGTTCCGAAGCCGAACGTAGAGACGGCCTTTTGGCTGGAGTCCGACCGTATGCTGGAGCTGGCTTTCAGCGAGCAAAGCCTCGAAGTGCAACGCGGTGTAGTGATGGAAGAGTTCAAGCAACGCTGCCTTAACCAGCCGTATGGCGATGTGGGGCATCTGTTCCGGCCGCTGGCGTTCCGGGTGCATCCGTACCGCTGGCCTACTATCGGCAAGGAACTCTCGCACATAGAGCAAGCCACGCTGGACGAGGTGAAGAGTTTCTTCTACCGTTTCTATGCTCCGAACAATGCCGTGCTGGCAGTGACGGGAAACATTTCATGGGATGAAACCGTTAAGCTTACCGAGAAGTGGTTTGCTCCCATACCCCGGCGGAACGTTCCGGTGAGGCAATTGCCGCAGGAGCCGGAGCAAACGCAGGAACGCCGGCTGACGGTAGAAAGAAACGTGCCGCTGGACGCCTTGTTCATGGGCTATCACATGTGCAGTCGCGAGGGTGCGGATTATTACGCATTCGATATTCTGTCCGATATTCTCAGCAACGGACGTTCCAGCCGTTTGAACCGCCGCTTGGTACAGGAACAGAATATCTTTTCCGGTATTGACGCGTACATCAGCGGTACGCGTGATGCGGGTCTGCTGCAAATCAGCGGTAAGCCTGCGGCAGGTGTGTCGTTGGAGCAGGCGGAAGCTGCCGTCCGTAAAGAACTGGAAGAGTTGCAGCGGTCTCCGGTAGACGGGCAGGAACTGGAGAAGGTTAAGAACAAGTTTGAATCTACCCAGATATTCGGCAATATCAACTATCTGAACGTAGCCACAAACCTTGCCTGGTTCGAGCTGACGGGAAAGGCGGAAGATATTGACCTTGAAGTAGAGCGTTATCGCTCCGTTACGACGGAGCAGTTGCATACTGTGGCGCAGCGTACTTTCTGCGAAAGCAATGCCGTAGTATTATATTATAAGAGTGATAAATGACAGTCAAAGGGAGCGTTTTTCGTCTCTTTGCAGGAAGGGAAGGGCGCCGTTTGACGAAACGAAAGTTCCCTGTTAAGGAAACTTCGGTTTCCTTGTTGAGGAAGCTTCGGTTTCCTGTTGAGGAAACTCCCGTTTCCCGTCGGGGGAACTCCCGTTTCCCATTAGGGAAACTTTGGTTTCTTACTAAGGAAATTCTGGTTTCCCGTCAGGGGAACAATGGTTTCTCCCTTTGAAACAAATTTTAGACAATAAGATGATGAATTGGATAGCCGGCTATAAGCAGCATTATAAAGCGTTGATATTTTTGGGACTTCCCATTGTTATCGGACAGGTGGGAGTAATTATTCTCGGTTTTGCCGATACTCTGATGATCGGGCATCACAGTACCGAGGAGTTGGGTGCAGCTTCTTTCGTAAACAATGTATTTACGCTTTGCATCATTTTCAGTACCGGTTTCAGTTACGGGCTGACGCCTATCGTGGGCAGTCTTTACGGCAACCGCCGTTTTGCGGAAGCGGGGCAGGCGTTGCGTTGCAGTTTGGTGGCGAATGTCCTGGTGGCATTACTCCTTACGTTTATCATGACGGTGGTCTACTTCAACGTGGAGCGCCTGGGGCAGCCCGAGGAACTGATGCCTTTGATAAAACCTTATTACCTGGTATTGCTTGCTTCGCTGGTTTTCGTGATGCTGTTCAACGGCTTCAAGCAGTTTACGGACGGAATCACAGATACGAAGACCGCCATGTGGATATTGCTGGGCGGAAATACGCTGAACATCATAGGCAACTATATCCTTATCAACGGCAAACTGGGCTTCCCGGAGCTGGGGTTGCTGGGAGCAGGCATCAGTACGTTGTTCTCGCGTATTATGATGGTGGTGGTGTTTGCGTTGATTGTGCTGCGCGGTCGCCGCTTTATCCGTTACCGGATCGGGTTCTCCCGCATGGGATGGTCGTTTCCGGTGTTCAAGAAACTCAATGCACTGGGCTGGCCTGTCGGTTTGCAGATGGGAATGGAGACGGCCTCTTTCAGCCTTAGCGCCATCATGGTGGGCTGGCTGGGCACTATCGCTTTGGCATCCCATCAGATAATGCTGACCATCTCGCAATTTACGTTTATGATGTACTACGGTATGGGTGCAGCGGTGGCGGTGCGTGTCAGCAATTTCAAGGGGCAAGACGATATGGAGAATGTACGCCGCTCCACATTTGCGGGTTTCCACTTGATAATGGCTATGGAAGTAGTGCTTATGAGCATCGTTTTTGTGATGCGCGGACAGGTGGGCGGCTGGTTTACGGATAGCGCAGAGGCTTCGGCGCTGGTAGCCTCTTTGTTCTTCCCTTTCTTGATTTATCAGTTTGGCGACGGACTGCAAATCAACTTTGCCAATGCGCTGCGGGGCATATCGGATGTAAAGCCGATGATGGTTATTGCATTTATTTCTTATTTTATTATATCTTTGCCCGTAGGATATTTTTGCGGTTTTGTGCTGGGCTGGGGACTGGTCGGCGTGTGGATGGCTTTCCCGTTCGGTCTGACCAGTGCCGGGGTGATGCTGTGGCTGCGCTTCCGCTATAAAACGAGGACGAGATGATGCACGGGGCGATGCTTTGTCGCCCTGTCGCTCCATAACTCTTTTATTACCTGTTTATGAATAGCGTATCGAAAGTAAAGATAGCTGTCGGATACACTCTGCTGCTGGGAGTGTTGTTCTTTTCCCTGTTCTTTGTGCACCGGGAGATGGAGCATCTTATGCTTTCCGATAACCGGGACGTGCAGTGGACGGACAGTCTCATTACGCTTCTTCGGAAGAAGGATGCGAACACCATTTACATGCTGCGCGTGTTGAGCGAGACGAACGACAGCATGGTCTCTACCCGGGAGATAGAAAATATTATCGCTACCCGGCAGGATTCGTTTGTGACAAACCAGCGCGTACAGCAGCGCATCATTACGCATCGCGACACGGTGGTTACCAAGCCCAGGAAGAAAGGATTCTTTCGCCGTTTGGGAGAGGTGTTCGTGCCGCCTAAGAAAGATACCGCCATTCAGGTAAAGACTTCCCTCGAATATGCCACGGATACGGTGATTAACGTGTATAATCCGGTGGATTCCCTGCAGGAAAAGCTGCGTGCCGTGGCACAACAGCAGAAAGAACACATTGCGATTGTACAGCGCCGCAGGCGTACCTTGCAACGCATGGACCGGATGCTGACCGCCCGTATCGACAGTCTGCTGAAAGGCTACGAACAGGAAACCCTGCAGCGTGCCCGCAAAGAGGCGGAGTACCAGCAGTCCGTACGCCATCACTCCATTAAGACAATCAGCGGCATTGCCGTCGGCGCGGTACTGCTTTCCGTCTTTTTCCTGATAATCATAGGGCGCGACATTACGCGCAGCAACCGCTATCGCCGCGAACTGGAAGAAGCCCGCCGCCGTGCCGAGGACCTGCTGGCCACGCGCGAGAAGATGATGCTTGCCATCACCCACGACTTTAAGGCGCCGCTCGGTTCCATCATGGGCTATGCCGATCTGCTCTCCCGTCTGACGGTGGACGAACGGCAACGCTTCTACCTGGATAATATGAAAACCTCATCGGAACATCTGCTGAAGCTGGTGGTCGATTTGCTCGATTTCCACAGGCTCGACCTTCATAAGGCGGAGATAAACCGGGTCACCTTCCATCCCGCCCGCTTGCTGGAAGAGATTCATGTCAGTTTTGAACCGCTGACTTCTGCCAAAGGCCTGGAGTTGCATTGCGATATTGCTCCCGAACTGGAGAGTACTTACATCTGCGACCCGCTCCGTCTCCGCCAGATTATCAACAACCTGCTGTCCAATGCAGTGAAGTTTACGGACGAGGGGAGCATAACGATGACGGCGCGTTACGAGGAACGCCGGCTGGTGGTGGCCATTGCCGATACGGGCAAAGGTATGGAACCGGCGGACAGGGAGCGGATTTTCCAGGAGTTTACCCGCCTTCCCGGTGCACAGGGCAAAGAGGGCTTCGGACTCGGTTTGTCTATTGTGCGCATGCTTGTGCAGTTGCTGGAAGGAACGATTGACGTGGACAGTGTGCCGGGCAAGGGAAGTACATTTACGCTGCGTGTTCCCTTGTTCCCCGTACAGGTATCGGAGGATACCGGCGAGAAATATCAGGAGACGGAAACCGGAACTTCTTCCGCTCTTTCAGAGAGCATGCCCGCTTCTTCACAACCTTCGCTCCGTGTGCTGCTGATTGACGACGACCGCATTCAGCTTACGCTTACCGCAGCCATGCTCCAGCATAGTGGCATCGCTTCGGTATCGTGCATGCAATTGGACGAATTGCTGGATGCCCTGCGTTCCGATACCTTTGATGTGTTGCTCACCGATGTACAGATGCCTGCCATCAACGGTTTCGACCTGTTGAAACTGTTGCGTGCATCGAACCTGCCCCAAGCGCAGGCCATTCCCGTGATAGCCGTTACCGCCCGTAGCGATATGAAGCCGGAAGAGTTCAAGGAATATGGCTTTGCCGGCTGCCTGCACAAACCGTTTACGGTGGCGGAACTGTTCCGGGAACTGAATGCGGAAGGTATCGGACAAACATCTGCCGTGCGGAGCGAAGTAGCAGCGGAGACGGTTGAGGCTTCATCGCCGGATGCTCCTTATGATTTCTCGGCACTCACCGCTTTCTCCGGTGACGACCCGGAGGCGGCAAAGTCCATTATGGAGAGCTTCGTTACCGAAACCCGCCTCAATGCCGAACGTTTGCAAAAGGCGGCGGATGCGGCGGATATGGACGAGGTGGCGGCCGTTTCGCACAAGATGATTCCTCTCTTTACGCTGATTGGCGCTACGGAACTGGTGGCGGAGCTTAAAATACTGGAAGGCTTGCGCGGTACTCCTTTTACAGCCGGGCAGAGGCAGCGGGCCCTGCGTTCGCTTGCTCTTATCGAGGACATTATCCGCTTGCAGGCACGGGCGGATTAGAGTAAGCAATTGCGGTATAAGTGGTCGTAAACACCGGCGCAACATAGTATTTTTCTTTTATTAGGAACTTTATCTCAAAATTAATTGTTTACTTTGTACGAATTAATCGATGACAGCTTGACGTTCCAATGAGAAGAAAATGGTTAAGAGGGGCACTTTGGGTGCTTCTTACTCCTATTATCCTATTTGTAATATTGATGATATTGCTTTACGTGCCGCCCGTACAGAATTTTATACGGAAGCAGGCCACGGCAATAGCATCGGATGCTACGGGCATGAATATCTCCGTAGAGCGGATAGACCTTCGTTTTCCGTTGAACCTGCTTGTACGCGGTGTTCAGGTAGTGCAGCCGGGAAGCGATACTGCTGATATCCAACACCCCGATACCTTGCTGAACCTCGGAAGCCTGAATGTCCGCGTACAGGCATGGCCCTTATTGAAAGGAAGGGTAGAGGTGGATGACATCACTTTGCAACGGGTGGCCGTAAACTCTTCCGGTCTGCTGGAAGGCATGCGCATAAAAGGTACGCTCGGACGGTTCTTCCTTGCCAGTCACGGCATAGACCTGAATAAAGAGGATGCCGTACTGAACCGGGTGGAACTGAGCGATACCCACGTGCAGGTGATGCTTGCCGACACTACCGAAACTCCGGAGGATACCACCGAAACCGCCTTGAACTGGCGCGTAGCATTGCATAACCTGAAACTGAAGAATGTGTCGGTGGATTTGCAGATGCCGCTCGACTCCATGTCGCTGGCAGCCACTATCGGGGATGCAAGCATAGAGGATGCCGAAGCCGACCTCAAGCGGCAGTTCTATGGCTGGCGTAAGTTTGCCCTTACGGGGACTTCCGTGAATTACGATACGGGCACAGCCGTTCCTGCCGAGGGATTTGACGCTTCGCACATCGCATTGCGCGATATCCGTATCGGCATAGATTCGGTGATGACCTGCGGCCGCGACATGAATGCCGTTATCCGAGAGTTCTCCATGTACGACCGTTCTGGGCTGACGGTGACTTCCCTGACCGGACGCCTCTTTGCCGACTCAGCCGTTATCCGTGTTCCCTATTTGCAGCTCAAGACTCCGCACAGCGAGATGAACCTGACGGCGCAGACCTATTGGAAACTTGTCGATATACCCACTACCGGACAGTTGTCCGCCCGCTTTAACGCCAATATCGGCAAGCAGGATGTATTGCTCTTTGCCGGCGGACTGCCCGAAACCTTTAAAGAGGCTTATCCTTTCCGCCCGTTGGTAATCCATGCCGGTACGGAAGGCAATCTGAAACAGATGCAGATTTCCCGTTTCACGGCCGAACTTCCCGGCGCTTTCTCATTGAGCGGCGGCGGTGAGTTGTGGAACCTTACGGATAGCCTGAAGCGTAGCGGAGGGCTTGACTTTGAGATGCAGACGCAAGACCTTAATTTCCTCACCGGGCTTACCGGGGTCACTCCTGACGGCTCTATCGTTGTGCCCGACAGTATGAACCTCGTAGCGCGTCTCGGGCTCGACGGGCCTCAATGCAATGCCCTGCTCAAAGTGCAGGAGGGCAAAGGCAGTCTGAATCTGGATGCCGCTTACAACCTGTCTACCGAGGTCTATCATGCAGACCTCGCCATAGATGCCTTGCAGCTTCATCATTTCCTGCCCAAAGATTCTGTTTATGCACTTACTGCGCATGTTGCCGCCAAAGGCAGGGGAGTGGATATGACTTCCCGTCAGACGACGGCTCTTGTGGAAGCCAAACTGGACGAACTGCAATATGCCCGCTGGAATCTGTCGGGTGTGGACCTGAATGCGGGGTTGAAATCTGCGGTAGCTTCTGTACGGTTGACGAGCGATAATGAACTGTTGAAGATGCAGTCCGAAGCCGACCTTCGTCTCGACCGTAAATATATGGACGGCAGACTGAACATGAAAGTCGAGGAACTGGACTTGTATAATCTGGGAATCGCATCCGAACCTTTGGAACATCCCGTTGCGTTCAATCTGGGAGCGGAAGCGCGTCGCGATTCCATTAAGTTGCGGATGGATGCCGGCGATATGGATTTGCAGTTCCGTGCCCGCAGCACGTTGGAGGAGTTGTTGGGGCAGTCGGACAAGTTCGTAGCCATTCTGACGAAACAGATAGAGGAAAGACGCCTCGACCATGCCGCCTTGCGGCAGGTATTGCCCTCGGCGGGCATGAAGTTGACGGCGGGGCAGGCCAATCCGGTCAGCTATTTCCTGAAAACAAAAAACATAAGTTTCAATGACTTCACCCTTCGCTTTGGAAGTACGCCGGCACGGGGCATCAACGGACGGACCGCCGTTCACGGATTGCGTGTGGACTCGTTGCAGCTCGATACGGTTTTCTTTGCCGTGAAGCAGGATACTTCCCGGATGATGCTGCAAAGCGGGGTGATTAACGGACCGAAGAATCCGCAGTTCGTATTCCGCAGTACGCTGACCGGTGAGATTCGCAGTGAAGATGCCGAACTGACCGTGAATTATGTGGACGGAAAAGGACAGACGGGAGTGCTGTTCGGCGTCAATGCCCGCCCGCTGACGGAGGGACATGGCAAAGGCAACGGAGTATTGCTTAATCTGACGCCTGCCGAACCGGTTATCGCATACCGTAAGTTCCATTTCGTAGACAACAGCAATTGGATATATCTGCATAACAACATGCGCGTCTATGCCAATATCGATATGGATAGTGACAACGGTTTGGGCTTCCGTATGCAGTCGGACAAGAACGACAGCATTTCATTGCAGAATATGAACGTGGAGTTGAGCCGTTTCCAACTGGGCGAACTGAGCGAGGTGCTTCCTTATATGCCCCGTCTCACCGGCTTGTTCTCTGCCGAGGCGCAGTATATACAGACCCCTACTTCCTTGCAGGTTTCAGCCGAAGCCAATATCGATGAACTGACCTATGAGCGGCAGCATGTGGGAGACATCGGTATGGGAGCCACATGGCTGCCGGGCGATAAGGGCGCTACGCATTATCTGAATACATATTTCAGTTATGACAACCGGGAAGTGATGACTGCCGACGGCATACTGACACAGAAGAACGGAAAGGACACGCTGGAAGTGACTACCTCTTTTGAACACTTCCCGATGAAGATTGCCAATGCTTTTGTGCCCGACCAAATGATGTCCTTTACCGGCGACCTCGATGGCGGGATGTACATCTACGGGCCGTTGGAGAAACCCAGGATGCACGGAGATATCACGCTGGACAGCGTATCGGTATATGCCCGTCAGGCAGGGGCCCGCTACTGGTTTGACGACCGTCCCGTGCAGATTAAGGATAACCAACTGATATTTGATAAGTTTGCCATTTATACCACCAGCAAGAATCCGTTTACCATTAACGGCAAGGTGGACTTCCGCAATTTGGAACGTCCTACGGCGGACTTGAAGTTGCTGGCGGAGAACTATACGCTGCTGGATGCACCGCGCACCCGCGAAAGTCTTATCTACGGCAAGATATTTGTCGATTTGAACGCTACGGTACGAGGGCCTTTGGATGCCCTGACCATGCGCGGTAACATGAACCTGCTGGGCAATACGGATGTTACCTATGTACTGACGGACTCACCGTTGACGGTGGAAGACCGCCTTGAGGGTTTGGTAACCTTTACTTCTTTTGCCGATACGGCTTCGGTGGGCACTGATGAGGCTCCCGCCATGTCTTTGGGCGGTATGGATATGATTATGTCCGTACATATCGACAATGCCGTGCGCCTGCGTGCCGATTTAAGTCCCGACCGCAGTAAATTCATTGAATTGGAAGGCGGCGGAGATTTGAACATGCAGTATACTCCGCAAGGCGATATAAGCCTTACCGGACGTTATACGCTTTCGGGCGGAATTATGAAGTATTCGCTTCCTATCATTCCGTTGAAGGAATTCCAGATTAACAACGGCAGTTATGTGGACTGGCGAGGCGACCCGATGAACCCGACGCTGAACCTGAAAGCGACGGAGCGTATGCGCGCTTCGGTAGCCGATGGTGATGACGGTGGTTCGCGTGTGGTGAATTTCGATGTGTCCATAGCTATAAAGAATCGCCTTGACGCCCCCGAACTTATTTTCGATATAACGGCGCCGGATGATGCCACCATTGAGAATGAGTTGCAGGCTATGGGAGCCGAGGAGCGCAGCAAACAGGCCATTGCCATGCTGGCGACCGGTGTTTATATGAACAGCGGTGTCAAAGGCGGCGGATTGTCTATGGGCAGTGCTTTGAACAGTGTTATCCAAAGTCAGATCAACTCATTGGCAGGCTCGGCTTTCCAAAGCATCAACGCAAGTTTCACTATGGGTATGGAAGACCGTACGTCAGCCGAAACGGGTGACAAGCAGACGGATTATAGCTTCCGCTATTCGCAGCGTCTTTTCAACGACCGTGTGCAGATTGTCATCGGCGGTAAGGTGACAACCGGCGCCAATGCCACGAATGATGCGGAATCGTTTATCGACAATATTTCGCTTGAGTACCGCCTTGATACGTCCGGTACGCGCTATGTCCGTGTGTTCTATGACAAGAACTACGAGAGTGTGCTCGACGGGGAAATAACGGAAACCGGAGTCGGCCTTGTGCTTCGTCGCAAAATGGACCGCCTGGGCGAACTTTTTATCTTCAGGAAAAAGAAGAAGCAAACTGTAGAATGATATGAAACGACTGATAGTATATATGGCGGGCATACTGTTGCTGGCAGGATGTTCCACAACCAAGCATTTGCCGGAAGGTGAAATTCTGTATACGGGACAAAAAAAGATGATTGTCGAGAACCGCAGTACCACTCCGGTAGGCGAGACTGCCATGGAAGAGGTTGAAGCGGCGCTTGCCACTGCTCCGAACAATTCTTTGCTGGGTAGTTCCACTATTCGCATACCTTTTCCTATGGGGTTATGGATTTACAATGGCTTTGTGAAATATGAGAAAGGCTTTGGCAGGTGGATATTCAACCGCTTTGCGGCAAAGCCCGTACTGATGTCTACTGTCAATCCCGATATCCGGCAGAAGGCGGCTGCCAATTTATTGCGCGATTACGGCTACTTTAACGGAACGGTCAGCTATAAAACGTTTATCGATCCGAAGGATTCTTTGAAAGCAAAGCTGCAATATACGGTGGATATGCGCAACCCTTATTTTATCGATACGGTCTATTATCACGGTTTCAGTGAGCGTACCTTGCGCATTATGAATATGAGCCGGCGCCGTTCGCTTATCAGTCCGGGAGAACAGTTCAACGTGACCGACCTTGACGGAGAACGTACCCGTATCAGTACTTTGTTGCGCAATGTAGGGTGCTATTATTTCCGTCCCGATTATCTGACTTATCAGGCAGATACGACCTTAGTGCCCGGCGGACATGTTGCCATGCGCATGGTTCCTGCTCCCGGCATGCCTTCCGTTGCCGAGAAACCGTTTTATGTAGGCAAGAAAGCTTTTTATCTGTATGGCAAGCAGGGACAGACCCCTAATGACAGTATCGACTACAAAGGCCTTCGCATCTATTATCACGATAAGCTGCGGGTACGTCCCAATATGATTTACAGATGGCTGAACTATCAGACGTATCGTCAGAAACGTCAGGTGCAGGACAGTACGGGTATTTCCCGCAGACGCTCCATGCAGAGTCTTTACAGCCTTTATCGCCAGACCCGCGTGCAGGAACGTTTGAACAATGTAGGCATCTTCCGTTATCTTGAGATGCAGTACACCCCGCGTGATACGACATTCGTGTGCGATACGCTGGATGTGAATATTCATGCGGCACTCGACAAGCCTTATGATGCCGAACTGGACTTCAACGTAAAGATGAAAAGCAATAACCAGACCGGACCGGGAGCTTCGTTCACCGTAACGAAGAACAATGTGTTTGGCGGCGGTGAGGCATGGAATGTAAAGTTGGACGGTTCGTATGAGTGGCAGACGGGTAAAGACCGTTCTTCGCTGATGAACAGTTATGAAGTGGGGTTGTCTACCTCGCTTATGTTTCCGCGCGTGGTCTTCCCTCGCTTTGGCGACAAGGAGTATGACTTTCCGGCCACTACGACTTTCAAACTGTACATCGACCAGTTGAACCGTGCCAAGTATTATAAACTGCTGGCGTTTGGTGGAAATGCTACATACGATTTCCAGCCGAAGCGTACGAGCAAGCATAGTTTTACACCGTTCAAACTCACGTTCAACGTACTTCGCGACCCTACGGAAGCCTTTAAGGAGTTGCAGGCGGAGAATCCTGCACTCTACGTCAGCCTGCGCGACCAGTTTATTCCGGTCTTTGAGTATATGTACACCTACGACAACGCATCTTTGCCGGGTGTGCGCAATCCTATCTGGTGGCAGACGACAGTGAGCTCGGCTGGTAACCTTACTTCGTGCATTTATCGTATTTTCGGAAAGTCGTTCAAGGAGAAGGACAAAAAGCTGCTGGGTGTTCCTTTTGCACAGTTCCTGAAGGTAAACAGCGAATTCCGCTATCATTATAAGATAGACAAGAACCAGATGATTGCCTCGCGCATTGCCGGTGGCGTGATATGGTCGTACGGAAATGCGCTGGCGGCTCCTTATACCGAACAGTTCTATATCGGCGGCGCCAACAGTGTGCGTGCTTTTTCTGCACGTAGCATAGGTCCGGGCAGTTATGCTCCGGATAAGGAAAATAAGTATTCTTTCATCAATCATGTGGGTGATATACGTATGGAAGCTAATGTTGAATACCGCTTCCGCATTATCGGAGATTTGCATGGAGCTGTATTCTTGGATGCCGGTAATGTGTGGCTGATGCGTAAGGATGAGTCCCGTCCCGGCGGCGAGTTCACTTTAAAGAACTTTGCCAAACAGATAGCTTTGGGTACGGGAGCCGGTTTGCGTTATGATATGGACTTTCTGGTTTTCCGTCTGGATTGTGGAGTGGGGTTGCACGATCCGTATGATACCGGTAAGTCGGGATACTATAATATTCCCAAGTTCAAGGACAGTCTTGCCTTGCATTTCGCTATCGGTTATCCGTTCTAAGGCAAACTGTGGGTTTGGGGCTGACAATAGTGAAGAATTGTGGCTAATAAGCAAACTAAAAGTAGAAGTATCTGCCATTGAGGCGGAGTTTTGTACGATTATGGAAAAGAATGGACTGAAATCTTCCTTTTTCTGATATAAATTTTACTACTTTTGTGCCTGTTATCAACCATGATACACTAACCTTTTTAAATAATAACTAATATGAAACCAACTTTATTCTTATTGGCAGCCGGCATGGGCAGCCGCTATGGTGGCCTGAAGCAATTGGACGGACTGGGGCCTAATGGCGAAACTATTATGGATTATTCTATTTACGATGCTATCAAGGCCGGATTCGGTAAGCTCGTTTTTGTTATCCGTAAAGATTTTGAACAAGACTTCCGCGATAAAATCATATCCAAATACGAAGGTCATATCCCGTGCGAATTGGTGTTCCAGGAACTGGATGCACTTCCCGAAGGATTTACGTGTCCGGCCGACCGTACCAAACCTTGGGGAACCAACCACGCCGTAATGATGGGTGCCGATGTGATAAAGGAACCGTTTGCCGTTATCAATTGCGATGACTTCTACGGTCGTGATTCTTTCCAGGTAATGGGCAAGTTCCTATCTGAGCTTCCCGAAGACTCCAAGAATGTATATTCGATGGTAGGATTCCGTATCGGCAATACATTGAGTGAAAGCGGTACGGTGTCTCGCGGCCTTTGCAGCACTGATGCAAATAATCTGCTGACTTCTGTCGTTGAACGTACCAAAATTCAGCGTATGGACGGTGAAGTGAAATATATTGATGATAACGGTGAGTGGACTGCTACTCCCGATACAACTCCGGTCAGTATGAATTTCTGGGGCTTTACTCCCGATTACTTCGCTTACAGTCAGGAATTCTTCAAGACGTTCCTCAGCGATTCGAAGAATATGGAGAACCTGAAGAGTGAATTCTTTATTCCTTTGATGGTGGATAAACTGATTAATGACGGTACTGCTACGGTTGAAGTGCTTGATACGAACAGTAAATGGTTCGGGGTGACTTATCCGGAAGACCGTCAGAGCGTGGTCGATAAGATTAAGGCATTGGTGGATGCGGGAGAATATCCGGCTAAGCTGTTCTAAAAGAACGCCAATCTATTCTAAAGGAGAGCCCAGGCGATTCCCTTTATAAAAATATCCCCTCTTTTTCTTTCTGTTTTCCAAATCGGTTGGACAGAAAGGGAAAGAGGGGATTTATTGAAATTTAAATGAATGCAGTTGTATGCTTTGAATGCATGATTGCGTGAGAATAAAAAATAATATCGTTACCTTTGCAGTCTTGAACGATTAATTCATTGACACTATGATATCTGTAGAAGGACTGAAGGTGGAATTTAATGCTACTCCTCTGTTTGAAGACGTTTCTTACGTTATTAATAAGAAAGACCGTATAGCCCTTGTCGGCAAGAATGGGGCGGGCAAGTCCACCATGCTCAAAATACTGGCAGGTATTCAGCAACCCACTTCCGGTGTTGTTGCCGTCCCCCGCGAATGTACTATCGGTTACTTGCCGCAGGTAATGGTTCTCAGCGATGAACGTACTGTGATGCAGGAGGCTGAACTTGCCTTTGAGCATATCTTTGAGATGCAGGCCGACATCGAACGTATGAACCAGCAACTTGCCGAACGTACCGATTATGACAGCGAGGATTATCAGAAACTGATAGACCGCTTTACTCACGAGAACGAACGCTTTCTGATGATGGGCGGCACTAATTATCGTGCCGAGGTAGAGCGTACTCTTCAGGGGTTGGGCTTTTGCCGGGAAGACTTCGACCGCCCTACGAGTGAGTTCTCCGGCGGCTGGCGTATGCGTATCGAACTTGCCAAGTTGTTGTTGCGCCGTCCCGACGTATTGTTGCTCGATGAACCTACGAACCACCTCGACATAGAGAGCATCCAGTGGTTGGAGAACTTTCTCTCCACCCGTGCCAATGCAGTGGTACTTGTCAGCCACGACCGTGCTTTCCTGAATAATGTCACTACCCGTACTATTGAAATAACCTGCGGGCGTATTTATGATTATAAAGTGAAATACGATGAGTTTGTGACGCTTCGCAAGGAACGCCGTGAACAGCAGCTCCGCGCTTATGAAAATCAGCAAAAACAGATACAGGATACGGAAGAGTTCATCGAGCGCTTCCGCTACAAAGCTACCAAAGCCGTGCAGGTGCAGAGCCGTATCAAGCAACTGGAGAAGATAGAGCGCATCGAAGTGGACGAGGAAGACAACTCTGCGCTGCGGTTGAAGTTCGTTTGTAGCAGCCGTAGCGGTAACTATCCTGTTATTTGTGAAGATGTAGCCAAGGCGTATGGCAACCATGTCATATTCCACGATGTAAATCTCACCATAAACCGTGGTGAGAAGGTGGCTTTTGTAGGTAAGAACGGTGAGGGTAAGTCTACACTTGTAAAGTGTATCATGGACGAGATTACGGATTATACCGGAAAACTTACTTTGGGACACAACGTGCAGATTGGCTATTTTGCTCAGAATCAGGCGCAGTTACTGGATGAAAATCTTACGGTATTCGATACCATCGACCGTGTGGCGGTAGGGGATATCCGGCTGAAAATACGTGATATATTGGGAGCATTCATGTTTGGTGGCGAGGCTTCGGACAAGAAGGTGAAAGTGCTTTCCGGCGGAGAGCGTACCCGTCTTGCCATGATTAAGCTGTTGCTGGAACCGGTGAATTTCCTGATTCTCGATGAACCTACGAATCATCTCGACATGCGCTCGAAGGATGTGTTGAAGGAAGCTATCCGCGATTTTGACGGTACGGTGATAATTGTCAGTCACGACCGTGACTTTTTGGACGGTCTTGCGACTAAGGTATATGAGTTCGGTGGCGGATTGGTGAAGGAGCACCTCGGAGGTATCTACGATTTCCTGCAGAAGAAGCAGATAGAGAGCCTGAATGATTTGCAGAAATCGCCTTCTTTGTCTTCCTCACCGTCTGCGGAAAAAACGGTTGCCGGCGGCAATGCCGGGGCAACGGTTGCACAGCCTTCCGCTGCAAAACTTTCTTATGAGGAACAGAAAGAACTCAATAAACGGCTTAAGAAGCTGGAACGCCGTGTAGCGGATTGTGAAGCAGAGATAGAGCAGACGGAAGCGGCCATTTCCATTCTCGAAGCTAAAATGGCTACGCCGGAGGGCGCTTCGGATATGGCGCTCTACGAACAGCATCAGAAACTGAAAGCCCAACTGGACAGTGTGATGGAAGAGTGGGATGCAGTTTCCTGCGAGTTGGAAGAGGCAAGGAAATAATAACATTTATTTTATATAAGTATGAGAGTATTTCATTTTTTACCCATTGCAGCATTCTGTCTGATGACAGGCGCTTGCAGCACCGGCAAGAAGCAGGCTGAGCTCACAGCCGGTATTCAGTTTGCCAACCTCGACACAACGGCCTTGCCCGGAACGGATTTCTACCAATACGCTTGCGGCGGTTGGATGAAGAACAATCCCATTCCTGCCGAGTATTCACAGTATGGTTCTTTTACCATCCTTGCGGAAAATAACCGTAAGCAGATTCAGGGACTCATCGAGGAGCTGGCTGCCACGCAGCACGAAGCCGGCAGCGTAGCTCAGAAAGTTGGTGATTTGTATAAAATCGTAATGGACAGCGTGAAGCTGAACAAAGACGGTGTGGCTCCCATTAAAGCAGAACTTGACCGCCTCGGTGCATTGAAGGATCGGAAAGAGGTTTATGCATTGCTGGGAGAGATGCAGAAAAAAGGAATTGTGGCTTACAATGTCTTGTACGTAGGCGCTGATGAAATGAACAGCAGCATGAATGCCGTACAGTCTTATCAGGCCGGCTTGAGCATGGGCGAGCGCGAATATTATTTGGAGAACGATGAGGCTACTGCCAAGATACGCAATGCTTTTCGTGCACATGTACAGAAGATGTATCAATTGGCAGGGTTTGATGAGGCTGCTGCCAAGAAAGGCGTAGAAGTGGTGATGGATGTGGAAACACGTCTTGCCAAAGCTTTCCGTTCGCGTACGGAGTTGCGTAATCCGCATGCCAATTACAACAAGATGAGTTTGGAAGAACTGAAGAAGAATTATCCTACTTTTGATTGGGATGCTTATCTGTCAGCTTTGGATTTAAAAGATGTGCAAGAAGTTATCGTAGGTCAGCCCGCCTCTCTGAAGGCTGCTGCAGAAATTCTGGATACTCTTCCTCTTGAGCAACAAGGTCTCTATTTGCAATGGAAACTGATTGATGCTGCCGCAGGTACTCTGAATGATGCTATGGCTGAACAGAACTTCGATTTCTATCAACGTACCATGAGCGGTACGCAGGAAATGCAACCTCGTTGGAAGAGAGCGGTCAGCACTGTAAGTTCTGCTTTGGGTGAAGCGGTAGGCCAGATGTATGTAGAGAAATATTTCCCGGCCGCAGCCAAAGAACGTATGGTGACTTTGGTGAAGAACCTGCAGGAAAGCTTGGGTGAACGCATCAAAAACCTTGCTTGGATGGGCGATTCTACCAAAGTGAAAGCTTTGGAGAAACTGGCTACTTTCCATGTGAAAATAGGTTATCCTGATACATGGAAAGATTATTCTACATTGGAAATCAAGGATGATTCATATTGGGCGAATATGGAGCGTGCCAACGAATGGAGCCATGCAGAGATGGTGGCTAAAGCCGGCAAGCCGGTAGATAAAGACGAATGGCTGATGACTCCGCAAACCGTAAACGCTTATTATAATCCTACAACGAATGAAATCTGCTTCCCAGCCGGTATTTTGCAATATCCGTTCTTTGACATGAATGCGGACGATGCCTTCAACTATGGTGCTATCGGAGTGGTAATCGGTCATGAAATGACGCACGGCTTTGACGACCAGGGACGCCAATACGATAAGGACGGCAATTTGAAAGACTGGTGGACTGAGGAAGATGCCAAACGTTTTGATGAGCGTGCACAGGTGATGGTGAATGTGTTCGACAGTATCGAGGTTGCTCCGGGTGTATATGGTAACGGCCGTATGACTTTGGGTGAGAATATTGCTGACCATGGTGGTTTGCAGGTTGCTTATCAGGCATTTAAGAAAGCTACGGCTGCCAACCCGCTGCCTGTAATGAATGGTCTTACTCCCGAACAGCGTTTCTTCCTTGCTTATGCAGGCGTATGGGGAAACAATATCCGTCCGGAAGAAGTGCTGAACCGTACCAAGAGCGATGTTCACTCATTGGGTAAGTGGCGTGTCAACGGTGCTTTGCCGCAAATCGGCGCTTGGTATGAGGCTTTCAATATAACAGAGAACGACCCGATGTTTGTGCCGGTGGACAAACGGGTTTCTATCTGGTAACAGAGCGATTGTTATAAAAGATTTCAGTCCCGTTGGAAAGGTGTGGATACCTTTTCAACGGGACTTTTTCTGCATCATTGTACAAAGGTATCGGAATTAATAATGAGTTCCTTTTTTAATTATACCTAATTTATTGTGTATGAATGTATGTGTGAATAAACAAAATTAGTAACTTTGCATTCCGAATAGTAAAATGTACGCATTACTTTAATACGCAAATCCATGTCTGAAACTAAAAGAATCAAAACAGCTCTGGTATCCGTTTACCACAAAGAAGGTTTGGACGAAATCATTACCAAACTGCATGAAGAAGGTGTAGAGTTCCTTTCAACCGGCGGAACTCGTCAATTTATAGAATCTTTGGGTTATCCCTGCAAGGCAGTGGAAGACCTTACCACATATCCTTCCATTCTGGGTGGACGCGTTAAGACTTTGCATCCGAAGATATTCGGAGGTATCCTTTGCCGCCGCGGATTGGAACAAGACATGCAACAGATAGAGAAATATGAGATTCCCGAAATAGACCTTGTTATCGTTGACCTGTATCCGTTTGAGGCCACTGTTGCCAGCGGTGCCGAAGAACCGGCTATTATTGAGAAAATTGATATAGGCGGCATTTCTTTGATACGTGCCGCTGCCAAAAATTATAATGATGTGGTTATCGTTGCTTCACAGGCTCAATACCAGCCTCTTCGCGATATGCTGATGGAGCACGGAGCTACCACTTCACTCGAAGAACGCCGTTGGTTTGCCAAAGAGGCGTTTGCCGTATCTTCTCATTACGATTCGGCTATCTTCAACTATTTCGATGGCGAAGAAGGGTCTGCTTTCCGTCAGTCCGCCAACAACCAAAAGACTTTGCGGTATGGTGAGAACCCGCATCAGAAAGGTTATTTTTATGGTAACATAGATGCTATGTTCGACCAGATACACGGTAAGGAAATCTCTTATAACAACCTGCTTGATATCAACGCTGCCGTTGACTTGATTGATGAATTCACAGATACTACTTTCGCCATACTGAAGCATAACAATGCCTGTGGTCTGGCTTCACGTCCCACGGTATTGGAAGCTTGGACAGACGCGCTTGCCGGCGATCCGGTATCCGCATTCGGCGGTGTGCTCATCACAAATGCCGTGATAGACAAGGCTGCTGCCGAGGAAATCAACAAGATATTCTTTGAAGTTATCATAGCTCCCGATTATGATGTGGATGCACTGGAAATTCTCGGTCAGAAGAAGAACCGCATCATTCTGGTGCGCAAGCAGGCTGCTCTGCCCAAGAAGCAGTTCCGCTCTTTGCTGAACGGTGTGCTGGTGCAAGACCGTGACCTGAAGGTGGAAACTCCCGAAGATTTGAAAACCGTAACGACTAAGGCTCCGACTGCGGAGGAAGTTGAAGATATGCTTTTCGCAAACAAGATTGTGAAGAACAGCAAGTCCAATGCTATCGTACTGGCTAAAGGCAAGCAACTGCTGGCAAGCGGTGTGGGACAGACCAGCCGTGTAGACGCTTTGAAGCAGGCTATTGAGAAAGCCAAGAACTTTGGTTTTGACCTGAACGGTGCCGTAATGGCAAGTGATGCTTTCTTCCCCTTCCCCGACTGCGTGGAGATTGCAGGTAATGAAGGCGTTACGGCCGTTATCCAACCGGGCGGAAGCATTAAGGACGAGCTCTCTTTCAATTATTGCAATGAACATGGCATCGCAATGGTGATAACAGGGTTCCGTCACTTTAAACACTGATTAAATTGAGAATTGAGAATTGAAAATTGAGGAATGATGCTTTCTCCTGCTTTTTAGTTCTCAGTTCCTGATATGAGTGATATTTTTTAATTTTTAATTCTCAATTTTTAATTTACATGGGATTATTCTCTTTTACACAAGAAATAGCGATGGACCTTGGCACTGCCAATACTATCATTACCACAAATGGCAAGATAGTAGTGGACGAGCCTTCGGTGGTGGCGTTGGACCGTCGTACAGACAAGATGATTGCCGTGGGTGAAAAAGCAAAGCTGATGCACGAAAAGACCCATGAGAACATACGTACTATCCGCCCTCTTCGCGACGGTGTGATTGCCGACTTCTATGCTTGCGAGCAGATGATACGCGGACTTATCAAGATGGTGAACAATCGAAACCGTCTGTTTTCCCCTTCGCTCCGTATGGTAATAGGCGTTCCTTCGGGCAGTACGGAAGTAGAGTTGCGTGCCGTGCGCGACTCTGCCGAGCATGCCGGCGGACGTGACGTTTACCTGATATTCGAGCCGATGGCTGCCGCTATCGGTATCGGCATCGATGTGGAAGCGCCGGAGGGTAATATGATTGTTGATATAGGCGGCGGTTCTACGGAAATTGCCGTTATTTCGCTGGGTGGTATCGTTTCCAACAACTCCATCCGCATTGCCGGTGATGACCTCACTGCCGATATTCAGGAGTATATGAGCCGCCAGCACAATGTGAAGGTCAGCGAGCGTATGGCAGAACGTATCAAGATTAACGTAGGTGCAGCCCTGACCGAACTGGGCGAGGATGCTCCCGAAGATTATATCGTTCATGGCCCGAACCGTATTACGGCGCTTCCTATGGAGGTTCCCGTATGCTATCAGGAAGTGGCACACTGTCTGGAGAAGTCCATTTCTAAGATTGAGACTGCTATTCTAAGTGCATTGGAGAATACGCCGCCCGAATTGTATGCCGATATCGTGCACAACGGTATCTATCTGGCAGGTGGCGGTGCTTTGCTTCGCGGACTGGATAAGCGTCTGACCGATAAAATCAACATACCGTTCCACATTGCGGAAGATCCTTTGCATGCCGTTGCCAAAGGTACAGGCGTTGCACTGAAGAATGTCGACCGCTTCTCATTCCTGATGAGATAGGTATGCGGAATCTACTGAACTTTCTTATTAAATACAATTACTGGTTCCTCTTTCTTCTGTTAGAGGTTACCAGTTTTGTTTTATTGTTCCGTTTCAACCATTATCAGCAGAGCGTGTATTTTACTTCGGCAAACGGAGTAGCCGGGAAAGTTTATGAGATTTCGGGCGGCATCAGTTCTTACTTCCATTTGAAATCGGTCAATGAGGACTTGCTCGACCGGAATATGTGGCTGGAACAACGGGTAGCTTTTCTGGAAAAAAGCCTGCAGGAGCAGGGCTTGGATTCCGTAAAACTATATAGTATGGCGCGCCTTGCTCCGGATGATTACCGCATATTCAAGGCGAATGTTATAAAGAACAGTCTGAATAAGGCAGATAATTATATAACATTGGACCGTGGCTCGTCAGATGGTATTCGTCCGGAAATGGGGGTAGTGGATGCAAATGGAGTGGTAGGTATCGTATATAAGACTTCTCCCCGCTATTCGCTGGTTATTCCGTTGCTGAACAGCAAGTCGAGTATCAGCTGCAAGATTGTGGGCAGTGAGTACTTCGGCTATTTGAAGTGGGAAGGTGGAGATTCGCGTTTTGCTTATCTGAAAGACTTGCCCCGTCATGCGGAATTTAATCTGGGTGATACGGTGGTGACCAGCGGCTATTCCACAGTATTTCCTGAAGGAGTTATGGTAGGAACGGTCGATGATATGTCCGATTCCCATGACGGACTTTCATATCTGTTGAAGATAAAGTTAGCTACGGATTTCGGTAAGGTGAGCAATGTGCGTGTCATTTCGCGCAGCGGACAGGAAGAACAGAATATGCTGGAAAAAGAAGGAGAGAAATGATAATCAATTATTTGCATAAGATAGGGTGGTTTGTCGGTCTGGTATTATTGCAGGTGCTGATACTGAACAATGTGCATATTGCAGGATATGCCACTCCGTTTTTATATATATATCTGATATTGAAGTTTGAGTCGGATGTACCCCGTAATGCATTGATGCTATGGGCTTTTTTTCTTGGACTGGCGGTTGATATCCTTTCCGATACTCCGGGAATGAATGCGGCGGCTACGGTGCTTTTAGCCTTTTTGCGCCCTACATTCTTACGCTTGTTCGTGCCTCGCGATACGCTGGATACATTGGTTCCGGCAATCCGTACAATGGGAATCTCTCCTTTTTTGAAATACTTGGTTGCCAGTGTCTTGGTACATCACGGGATGCTGCTTACTCTTGAATTCTTTTCTTTTGTCCACATAGGTGCGTTATTGCTGAGAATTGTAACAAGCACTTTGCTGACTGTAGCTTGTATAATGGCAGTAGAGGGCATACGGAAGAAGTAAAAAGAGGTTGCAAGTTATGTTACTTGTATTTATAACTCATATGTTGTGATTGAATGAAGGATTATACGCTGGAGAAACGAAAATATGTGATAGGCATGGCGGCTGTCGTCATTGTCCTTATCTACGTGATTCGCCTGTTCGACTTGCAAATCATGACGGATGATTACAAGAAGAATGCGGACAGCAATGCCTTTTTGAATAAGATTCAATATCCTTCGCGTGGAGCTATCTATGACCGTAACGGTAAACTGCTGGTTTTTAACCAGCCGGCATACGATATCACGTTTGTGCCTCGTGAAGTGACGCAGCTCGATACGTTGGATTTATGCCGTGCGTTGAACATCACGTTCGAGCAGTTCCAGAAGCGGATGAAGGATGTAAAGAACCGTTGGATGAATCCCGGTTATTCCAAATATACGCATCAGGTGTTTATGACGCAACTCTCGGCAGAAGAGTGCGGTGTGTTTCAGGAGAAACTATTCAAGTTTCCCGGTTTCTACATCCAGCGGCGTACTATCCGGCAATATACTTACGATGCTGCCGGACATGCGTTGGGGGATATAGGTGAAGTGTCAAAGAAAGATATTGAGGCGGATAATTATTATATCCGCGGAGATTACATAGGCAAGCAAGGTATCGAGAAATCTTATGAAAAGTATCTTCGTGGCGAAAAAGGGGTGGAGATTCTGCTTCGTGATGCGCATGGACGTATTCAGGGGCATTATATGGATGGGAAGCTCGACCGTCCCTCTGTGCCCGGTAAGAACCTGACTTTAGGTATCGATATTGAGTTGCAGAGGTTAGGTGAGCGTTTGTTGCAGCATAAAATCGGAGCTATCGTAGCCATTGAACCGGCTACGGGAGAGATACTCTGTATGGTTTCTTCTCCTACTTTCGATCCTCACTTGATGATTGGACGCCAGCGTGGAAAGAATCACCGGATGTTGCAAAGAGACAAGCGGAAACCTCTCCTGAACCGCGCAATCATGGGTGCGTATCCGCCGGGCTCTACTTTCAAGACTGCGCAGGCATTGACATTTTTGCAGGAAGGAATAATCCATGAAGATTATCCTACTTTCCCTTGTGCACACGGTTTCAATTATGGAAGTTTGCATGTAGGCTGTCACGGGCACGGTTCTCCTTTGCCTTTGGTTCCGGCAATAGCCACTTCGTGCAACTCTTATTTTTGTTGGGGGCTGTTCCGTATGTTCAGCGACAAGAAGTACGGTTCTCCGCAAAATGCCATTACCGTATGGAAAGACCATATGGTGTCGCAGGGATTCGGCTATCGCCTTGGTACCGACCTTCCCGGAGAGCAGCGCGGCTTGATTCCTAACGCCAAGTTTTATGATAAAGCATATCGGGGCTCTTGGAACGGACTTACGGTAATCAGTATCGCTATCGGGCAGGGAGAAATTCTTGCGACCCCGTTGCAGATAGCCAATTTGGGTGCAACCATTGCCAACCGGGGGCATTTCATTACTCCGCATGTTGTAAAGGAGATACAGGATAATGAACTGGACAGTATCTACCGTACCCCCCGTGTCACGTCAATCGACCGGGAATATTACGATGAAGTTGTGGAGGGGATGCGTGCCGCTGTTACAGGTAGTACGGGTAGTGCAACCTGCCGTATGGTCGGCACAATCCTGCCGGGTGTAGAGGCATGCGGCAAAACCGGTACGGCACAAAATCGCGGTAAAGACCATTCGGTGTTCATGGGATTCGCTCCGATGAATGATCCTAAGATTGCTATTGCGGTGTATGTGGAAAATGGCGGTTTTGGTGCAACCTACGGCGTCCCTATCGGTGCGATGATGATGGATCAGTACTTGCATGGCAAGTTATCGCCGGAGAATGAGATACGTGCGGAGGAATTCAGCAACCGCGTAATTCTGTACGGAGACGAAGAAAGGTAATAAACAGTCAAACAGTAGCAGTATAAATGGTAAGAAGAGACAGTATATGGAAATCATTGGATTGGGTGACGATTATAATCTACCTGATGTTGATTGTATTCGGCTGGTTCAGTATTTGCGGGGCAAGTTACGACTATGGTGACCGTGATTTTCTTGATTTCTCTACCCGTGCCGGCAAGCAGTTCATGTGGATTGTCTGCTCATTCGGGTTGGGATTTATTCTGCTGATGCTGGAAGACACGCTTTATGATATGTTCTCTTACATTATATATATAGGACTCATTCTCTTGTTGGTTGTCACCATTTTTATTGCTCCTGATACCAAAGGCTCACGGTCCTGGCTGATTTTGGGGCCTGTCAGTCTACAACCGGCTGAATTTGCCAAGTTTGCCACGGCATTGGCGTTGGCCAAGTATATGAGCGCCTATTCGTTCACTATAAAAAGCTGGAAGAGCGCGTTGATGCTGGCTTTCCTTATTCTTCTGCCGATGACGCTGATTATTCTTCAGCGGGAAACGGGGTCTGCATTGGTTTATATGGCTTTCTTCCTGATGCTTTATCGTGAAGGTATGCCCGGAGTAGTGCTTTTCTCCGGTATTTGCGCTGTGGTATATTTTGTGGTGGGTATCCGTTTTGATCAAGTCTTTATTGCAGATACTCCAACACCTATCGGAGAGTTTGTGGTACTGTCGATGATTTTGCTCTTTGCCGGTGGAATGGTATGGGTATATAAGAAGAAATGGGAGCCGGTTCGGAATATCATCGTCGGTTCTTTTATCGTATTGCTTGTTGCTTATCTGGTTTCGGAATATATAACCCCTTTTAATCTGGTATGGGTGCAATGGGGATTGTGTGTGGTTGTAACATGTTATTTATTCTTCCTTGCTTTGAGTGAACGCCATTGGAGTTATTTTCTTATTGGTTTGTTTGCCATAGGTTCGATAGGTTTTCTCTACTCCAGTGACTATTTTTTCAATAAAGTATTGGAACCTCACCAGCAGATTCGCATTAAGGTTCTGTTGGGCATGGAAGAGGACTTGGCAGGAGCGGGATATAACGTAAATCAATCGAAGATTGCTATCGGTTCGGGCGGATTGACCGGGAAAGGCTTTTTGAACGGTACACAGACCAAACTTAAATATGTTCCCGAACAGGACACGGATTTCATATTCTGTACCGTAGGCGAAGAAGAAGGCTTTATCGGTTCGACGGCTGTATTACTCTTGTTCCTGACTTTGATACTTCGTCTGATAGCGTTGGCAGAGCGGCAGCAGTCCGCATTTGGCAGAGTATACGGGTATTCGGTGCTGAGTATTTTCCTGTTTCATCTTTTCATAAACATCGGGATGGTACTCGGATTGACGCCTGTTATCGGTATTCCGTTGCCTTTCTTCAGCTATGGGGGGTCTTCGTTATGGGGCTTTACGATACTGCTGTTTATATTCCTGCGTATTGATGCGGGGAGAAATAGAAGGTTGGTATAATATTATCGTTGTAATTTGATTCCCACATCATTGATGCCGGGCAGGAGGCTGTCGGGTAATGTATAAGCTACTTTGAAAAGGTAGTCACCGGATTTCCCTATCTTGATGTTTCCTGCGGGAAATGCAGACTGATATAAACCGCCCCAGCCATCTCCTTTCCATATGCCTTCTTTATCGGCTAAGACGGCTGTCAGTGTATCTGTCTGTAGCTTTTTCAATTCCGGACTGTCATAGCAGACGGATAAGTTGATGTTTTGGTAAGGGTAAGTGCTGCGGTTTCTAATTTCTACTATCAGTTTGTAGTAAGTTTGCGAATCGGGCACAGCGACATTGAAAAGGAGTGTGTCCTGTCGTTTCCAACCCTCTTGCGGAATGGATTGGAATGCATGATATACAGTCTGTTTATCGCAAGCGCCTAATGCGCTTACGATAAACAGCAGTATGATATATCTCAGAGTCTTTGTCTTATTCTTGAGCAGGCTTGTCATTTTGAGCAGGTTTATCTCCCTGAGGTTTGGGCTTGTTGTTGTGAGGACGTTTACGGTTGTTGCTATTCCGTGGTGAACGTCTTTCATTTCCTTGCGGCCGTTTTTCGTCTCCCTGCTGTCTGGGCTGCTCTTGTTGTTGCGGAGCGGCAGACTGTTCTCCGCCTTGCGGTCGGTTATTGGGAGTCTTTTTCTTCTTTTTATTCCGGTTGCCGCCGTTATTTCCATTACCGTTTCCATTGTTGCCGTCTCCGCCGTTCTTGTTCTTGCGGTTACGGTCGAAGCGGGTCAGGCTTTCCTGCTCCAGCAGGTCTACCGGTTTCTTGGGTTCGGTGCGATGTATCTCTTCCAGCAGGCTCTCCGGTTTGATGCCCCTTTTATTCAGGCCGATAACTTCAAAGGCGCGTCTTCCGCTGATAGTAACCAGATTGGCAGGGATACTCTTGTCTGTGGAGTAAGTTATCTGGTTGCTGAGAATGTCGGCTTTGAAGAAATAGAATACGCCGTCTTTGGTTTCCAATTCGATTTCTTTGGAAGGCAGGCGTTTTTGTGCTTCTACGTAACAGTCCACTTCGTAGTTGAGGCAGCATTTCAGTTTGGCGCATTGTCCGGCAAGCTTTTGCGGGTTCAGTGAAATATCCTGGTAGCGGGCGGCGCTGGTCGAAACGGAAACAAACGATGTCATCCAGGTAGCGCAACACAACTCACGGCCGCAAGGTCCGATACCGCCGATACGGCCGGCTTCCTGACGTGCACCGATCTGCTTCATTTCGATGCGTACATGGAAAGCGTCGGCAAGCACCTTAATCAGTTGGCGGAAGTCTACGCGTTCATCGGCAATGTAGTAGAAGATTGCTTTGTTGCCGTCTCCCTGATATTCCACATCCCCGATTTTCATATTGAGGTTGAGGTCAAGAGCGATCTGGCGGGCACGTATCATCGTGCTGTGTTCACGCGCTTTCGCCTCGTTATACTTGTCCATATCCACCGGTTTGGCTTTGCGGTAGATGCGCTTGATATCCGCTTCCGACTTGATATTTGCCTTACGCATCTGTAGCGGTACAAGCCGCCCGGTAAGGGTTACTACGCCTATATCATGTCCGGGAGTAGCTTCCACGGCTACTATATCGCCTTTTTCCAAAGGAATTTTGTTGCTGTTGCGGAAATAACCCTTGCGGGTATTTTTGAACTGAACTTCCACCATGTCCGATTCCTCTGCATTGCCGGGGATGTCGGCAAGCCAGTCGTAAGTGTTCAGTTGCTTGTCTTGCCTGCCGCAGCTTTTGCAGCAGAGACCGCCGCTTCCGTTATGTAGTTTAAATTCCATCATTCTATCTGTTATTTTGATGATTTACTATGTTATATGTTAGTTGAAAAGGATTCTTCTATTGTTTTAACAGAACAATCATTTTCAGTGAAAAATCAAAGAATACCATACGGGCATTCACATTCTGCTCAATGTGCACTTGCGCTTCGCTGAGTTCATCCATAATACCCATAACATTCCGTTCGTTGACAAACGGGGCAAACCGGGTAGCGAAGTTCTGTTCGGGCAGGGTCATGTAGTTCATCTCCTTCCGATGCAGGTTATAGATGAAATTTTCCCGTATCATGCGCTGGCAGTATTCCAGAAAATTCTTTTGGCGTTCGCGCCCCATAGCCGCGAGTTGTTCGCTCCATTGCTTCATTTCCCGTATTTTCCGTTGATAGGAGAGGCGCATCAGGCTGACGAACAGATTGAAAAACAACTCATTCTCTTCATTCAGGTGGATTGTTTCCAACGCTTTGATGAAGTTTCCGTTTGCCAGATGGGCTATGGTCTGGCTGTCCGCCGGTTGCACGCCGTACTTTTGTTGCAGCGCGTTTGCCATGCTTGCCTCATCTATTTTGCGGATGTTGAAACGTTGTGTACGGCTGAGTATGGTAGACAATATCATTTCGGGTGCTTCGGAAACCAACAGGAAGATGGTCTTCTCAGGCGGCTCTTCCAGCAGTTTCAGCAATTTATTGGCGCAGACCTCGTGCAGCTTTTCAGGCAGCCATACAATGGTTACCTTGTATCCGCCTTCGCTGGATTTCAAACTGAGCTTACGGGTGATTTCATCGCTTTCCTTTGCGTAGATAATCGCTTGTCCGTTTTCCGCTCCCATTTCATTCAGCCAATGATTCAGTGAGAAATAGGGGTTGCTTAGTACAAGATGCCGCCAGTCGGCTATGTAGTCATCGCAAACTTCTTTCTTCCCCTTGGCGCTTTTCACGATGGGGAATACGAAGTGTACGTCCGGATGCACCAGTTTATTCCACTTCACACACGAAGGACACGTGCCGCAGGCATCGGTCTCCGTGCGGTTCGGACAGCAGATGTAACGGGCATAAGCCATAGCCAGCGGAAGTTTGCCTACTCCTGCCGGTCCGCAGAACAGTTGCGCGTGAGGAATACGTCCTTCCCGCACCTCTTGTATCAATTGTTGTTTGGCTGTATCCTGGCCTATTACATCTTTAAAAAACACGGTGTCGGTATTTGGTTAATAAATCTGTTTGGCTACTTCCTTGATGCTGTCCACTGCACCTATGGAATAGAAATGGATGCTGGGAATATGGTGTTTCATCAGTTCC